>Ga0302278_10000073_pt1 | contig 115881 bp, 111 predicted proteins | sample III_Bog_N3_2_FD_194543 | JGI IMG/M metagenome (GOLD analysis project Ga0302278, IMG submission 194543) | Peat permafrost microbial communities from Stordalen Mire near Abisko, Sweden - III_Bog_N3_2 | ecosystem: Environmental > Terrestrial > Soil > Wetlands > Peat | place: Sweden: Abisko...
CCGGTTCGCACAGGCAGCGGTTCGTCAAACCCAACCCGGATCCCCTTTGGCCTGGGAAACCGTGTGTACGCAACCATTTGGCCGGATTCATGCCGCTTCGAATGATGCGCCCAATGCCGCTTCGCCTTTTGCCCAAATGACTTAGAATCCATCATTGGAGCATGGCACGGCTCATGCGAAAAAGAAAGGATACGGGGAGGCTGTTGCCTCAATTCCCGGGACGCCTTCCCTTTCGCCCCAATAGTCACTAATCTAATTCCGAACCCGCCTCTCATAGGGCCGAGGAAGGAAGCAAGCCTTCGGCCCGGCGGATCGCCAAATCAGCCAGGCAACACCCGTACCCCATGAATCCGAAATCCCCGTCCGTTTCCAAAGGCCTCTTATTCGGTGCAGGCCTATGCCTCACCTGCATGGTGGGCCTGTTTGCCCCGACCGCCGCGAGTGCGCAGGGCAACTCCAGCTCGTCCTACACGATCTCGACTCTCGCGGGCGTGGCACCGGGAAGCCTCGACGCCGCCGGAACCGCGGCGCGGTTTGACAGGCCCATGGCCGTGGCAGTGGACAGCTCCGGCAATCTTTATGTCTCCGATTCCGGCAACTTCACGATCCGGAAGATCACCCCCGCGGGGGTGGTGACCACGCTCGCCGGACTGGCGGGACATGCCGGCTCCCAAGACGGGACGGGAAGCTCCGCCCGGCTTGCAAACCCCTTGGGTATCGCCGTGGACAGCTCGGGAACCGTCTATTTTGCCGACAGCGGCTCGGTCCGGGTGCTCACGCCCGGAGGCGTTGTGAGCACAATCGCGGGAAGTAGCACTGTCGTGGTAACATCAAATTCATCCGGTACCCGCACCCCTCTGTTCAATAGCCCAGCGTGCGTCGCGCTGGACTCCTCCGGCAACATCTATGTTTCGGACGCAACGACCAACAGGATCCTGAAGCTTTCCACCGTCGGCTCGGCGCCGGGTACCTATGCGGTCACGACCCTCGCTGGCTCGGGGAACCTCGGCGGCACGGACGGCTCGGGTACGGCCGCCGACTTTGATTCTCCGGAGGGTCTCGCCATCGATAGTTCCGGGAACCTCTATGTCGCGGACACCGGGAACCAGACAATCCGAATGATCACTCCCGCGGGAGTCGTCACGACACTTGCGGGCAAGAGCGGAAACCGGGGTAGTTCCGACGGGTCGGGGAGCGCCGCACAATTCAATCGGCCCACCGACCTCAAGGTGGACAGTTCGGGTAACCTCTATGTCGTCGACTCCGGTAACGGCACGATACGAAAGGTCACCTCGGCCGGGGTTGTGACCACGCTCGCGGGGACGGCGGGAACAGCAGGAAGCGCCGACGGCACGGGGGCGGCGGCGCAGTTCAATGCGCCCGTTGGTGATGCCGTGGACAGCTCCGGGAACATTTTTGTTGCGGACGCCGGCAACGACACGATCCGCAAGGTCACGTCGGCGGGGGCGGTAACGACGATCGCGGGGACGGCAAGTTCCGGGTACAACGACGGGACGGGAACCGCTGCACGGTTTAACAAACCGGATGCGATTGCGGTCGATAGCTCGGGTAACATGTATCTTGCGGACACCGGCAACGACACGATCCGCAAGATCACCCCGGCCGGGGTCGTCACGACGCTCGCTGGGGCTCCCGGGCTCATCGGAAGCGCGGACGGCACGGGAAATTTCGCCCGTTTCTCGGTCCCCGGTGGGCTGGTGGTGGACGGTTCGGGCAACGTCTATGTTGCCGATTCCGGCAACGGCACGATTCGGAAGGTGACGTCGGTTGGAGTTGTGACGACGTTTGCGGGAACCGCCGAGAAATTCGGCGCCGCGGACGGCACCGGCGCGGCGGCGGAGTTCAACAATCCCCAGGGGATCGCGGTGGACGGCTCTGGAAACCTGTATGTCTCCGACACCGGCAACAACACGATCCGCAAGATCACGCCAGCCGGTGTCGTCACGACGCTCGCGGGCTCCGCGGGAAAGGCAGGAGAAATGGACGGGACTGGGGGCGCCGCGCTGTTCAACGGCCCCACCGGGCTCGTGGCCGACGTCTCGGGCAACCTCTATGTCGCGGACACGAACAACAACGCCATCCGGAAGGTCACGCCCGCAGGAGTCGTGACGACCCTGCCCAACGCCGGAAACTTCGCCTACATCACGAGTGTGGCCGTGGACGGCTCCGGGAACGTCTACACCCTGCTTCTTTGCGAAATCCTCGAGCTTTCGCCCAACGGGACCACGACGATCGTGGCCGGCTCTGAATTCGTTTTCGGAAGCGCCGATGGCGTGGGAAGCGCAGCCCAATTCTACAGTCCCCAGGGTCTTGCGATGGACGCGTACGGCAACCTTTATATAGCGGATACAAGCAACAATTCAGTCAGATTCGGCCTCCTGGCTCAGGCTCCGCCCTCGGCGCAGACGGCGCGTCTCGTGAACCTGTCCATCCGCGCCAACGCGGGCTCCGGCTCGCAGACCCTCATCGGCGGATTTGCAGTCAGCGGGGCGGGACAAAAGAACGTGCTCATCCGGGGGGACGGACCGTCGCTCTCCGCCTTTGGCGTCAGCGGGTTTCTGCCGGACCCCGAGCTCGTGCTCTACGGAGCCGGAAACCAGCAGATCGCGTCTGACACGAGCTGGGGCGGTTCCTCGGTGCTCAGCAGCACCTTCGCCGAGGTGGGGGCCTTTGCGTTTGCGAGCGGTTCCAAGGACTCCGCGCTCCTGTCGGCGCTCCAGCCGGGGGCCTATACGGCAAACGTAACTTCCGTTAGCGGCGACGGCGGCACCGTTCTCCTCGAGATGTATGACGGGGACCAGGGAACGCCCACCGCGCGCTTTGTTAACGTCTCGGCGCGGTGCGAAGCGGGCACTGGGTCACAGACCCTGATCGCGGGATTTGCCGTCTCCGGCAGCGGGACCGAGAAGCTGCTGATCCGCGCCGACGGACCGGCATTGACATCGTTTGGCGTCACCGGCGCGCTCGTGACGCCCGTTCTAACGATCTTCGACAGCAGCGAAGCGGTGATCGCGACAAACATTGGATGGGCCAACTCCCCGTCCAAAGGCCCTTCGTCCGTCCAGGCAACGATTGGCGTGGCGACGCCCGCAGTCTTCGCCCAAGTGGGGGCCTTCTCGCTGGCATCGGGCTCCGCCGACTGCGCGCTGGTGGTCTCACTTCCGCCGGGCACCTACACGGTGCAGGTAGCCGGGGCGAGCAACACGACAGGCGTCGCCTTGGTTGAGGTCTACGAGTTGCCCTGATCCGGCTGCGCGCAAGCAATAAGGACCGGTCCGCGGCCACTCGTGCCGCGGGCTGGTTTCCCCCAGTAACGTTGCGGGGGAGATCGGAGGGCCCCTCGGGCCGGCGCGCGATGGCTTCCGGGGCGCAGGCCCGCTCGAGCCCTTGTTGGATATCCGGCGTTCAATATCGGGGCGCTTCACCCATTCAGCGAAATTCCCGGATTTGCGGTCGACCCGGTCCCTGCTCGCGCCAAAGCTCTTACTCCTTGCAGGCCCCTGACGTGACCGACCAGCAACAGCAGGATTTTTTCGGGAGTTTTTCACCCGCTCACGGTGTGCACCTCTCGCCGCCGGCCATTGTCGACAAGGCGAGGGAAAACATCGTCTTTAAGCGCAGCGCCAACGCCCGCAACTACAGGCTCTCGCTGCGTCGCGACGGCGTCGCGGTGGCCACAATCCCCTCGAGGGGGTCCGTCCGCGAGGCCGAGCGGTTCGTCGAGCAGCACCGCGAATGGCTGGAGCGCGCACGAAGCCGGCAGCGGAACAGGCCGCGCGCCGCGGAGGTGTGGAACCTGGGGACGGCGCTCCTCTGGCGGGGTGAGTTTGCGGAAATCCGCCCGGCGACCCTCGGCGCGAAACCCACCGTGTGCCTTGCGGCGGACGTGTTTCGGGTCCCACGCCTGGAAGGCGACCTGCGCCCGGTCCTCGAGGCCCGATTCATCCGCCTGGCAAAGGTGGAACTCCCGGCGCGCACCTGGGAGCTTGCCGCGGTCACCCGGATGAACGTGACGCGCGTCTCGGTGAGGGACCAGCGCTCGAGATGGGGATCGTGCACGGCCGCCGGCGTCATCTCGCTCAATTGGCGCCTCATGCTCACGCCCCTCTCCGTCCGCGATTACATCATCTACCATGAGCTGATGCACCTGCGGGAGATGAACCATTCGGATCGCTTCTGGGCCTGCGTCGAGGAGGTGTGCCCTGCCTGGCGGGAGGCCGAGGCGTGGATCAAGCGCAACGGCGGGTTTGCCGGGCTTTAGGGGAACGCAAGGCGCCGGGTGGTGTCGGACAAGGGCGGGCCATTTGGGCCGCCCCATGCAACGGAAACCAGAGATACGAGCGCCGCAGGCACAGGCCGCCCCTGCAAGGAAGGGCAAGGGACGCCGCGTCGTGCGCACGATCGCCCAGAGCACCCTCTTTGTCGCGGGCCTGGCCGCAACGCGATTCGGAGTGGCCGAGATCGACCCACGCTGTCCGCTATTCGACAGGACCTTGGTTGACAGGCTGCAGGCGCCCATCACCCGCTACCACGAGTAGGTCAGCGAAAGTCCACGAGCTCCACGTCAAATACCAAGGTCGCGTGAGCCGGAATCCGGGGTGGCTGGCCGGCGGCGCCATAGGCCAGCCAGTAGGGGATGATGAGCGTGCGGCGCGCGCCCTTCCTCATCGTCAGGAACGCCTCGTCCCAGCCCTTGATGACCTGGCCCGTCCCGACCTGGAACTTGAAGGGGGCCCCGCCATGGGAGAAGGAGCTGTCGAAAGGCGTCCCGTCGAGAAGCTTTCCGGAATACTGCGCCTCGACGGTGTCGCCTATCCGGGGCGAAGCGGTGCCTGTCCCCGGGGCGTGGTTCACGTACATCAGACCGGATTGGGTCGTGAAGGCGGTGGGGTAGCTCTTCCTTATCTGGTACGCGTCCTCGGAGGAGAGTTGGGGCGCGTTCTCGGCCATCGCTGACCGCATCGCTGAATTGATGGGCTCCCCTGGGTTCTTGCTCATCAGCATCCCCGAGCGCACCACAATGGCCAGGGTCAGGAGCACGACACCCAGAAGCACGAGGTAGATTTTGCTCCGCATGGTTAGGGAATTACGACCAAAGGCACGCGCGGCCGGATGGCAACATGCCATTTTGGAAAATACGATGCCCGACCCCTGCGGGACCTTGGCCCCACGGTGGCTCTTCCTAATTTGGCTCGGGTACGTTCACTAGACCCGGGCGAAGACAACACCATTGCCGACGCCTCCAGGTTTGGCCGGCGCCGCCAGGTCGCAATGCCGTCACATGTGGTAGGTGATGGTCCGGACGCCGCCGACGCCGGTTACGGTAATCGTGGTGGCCTGTGTGTAAGTGCTCGGGTAATTCTCCCCGGCCACGGTGTTGAGGTCCTTGATGTACTGGGTGGGACCAATCAGGTTGCTCAGGGACGCTACCGAGACACCGGATTCCAGGAAATATTGGTCGGCCGCGGACGAGAGCTGCCTCGCATTATTGAGCACGGCCTTGTCCTGGGAAGCATTGGTAACCCGCTGAAATGCAGGAATAGCCATCGTGGCCAACAGGCCAATGATGACTACTACTATCATTATCTCGACGAGGGTAAACCCCCGGCAAGCGGCAGGGGAGGTGGGCTTCATGATGGACGGCAGAGCTTTCCGGCCATGCATACTATGATACCTGCATGGCGAGAATGCACGAACGGATCGCTTTAAGGTGCAAAGGGATGGCAAAAATTTGTAAAAAATTAAACAAAATTCGCTTGGGGAACGGGGATTTTGATCGGATCGTTTCAGGCCCCCTCCATTCCGCCTCGAAGGGCGTCATAAACTGTAAAATCTTAAGTTATTGCTATAGAGTAATCTTTGGAATTAACCCATCCAGAATCGCATCGATTGACACCTTGATTCTCTGCCCTGGGATTTGTAAAAAATTTGGTAAAGTCTTTTCGGCCTGGGCCAGATACAGCAGATCGCGTTCATGCGATTCGGATAAAAACCTTTCCATTTCCACCTGCAGCGGGCGCTCATCAGCCCCGTCCTGCATGCTATCGGTGACACCGATGAACCTTTTGGCCAGTGACTTCCCGATGTGGAGGGTCCACTCGTCGCGGTCCGCAAAGTAGACGGCCAGAGCCCCATCACTGTCGAGACCAAGCGATGTGGCGAGCGTCCGGGTGAATCTCTCGGGACTGTCCCCGGGACCTGCGGCGACGAACCTCGCATAGATCCGGGCGTAGACCTTTGCGCCTGTTGCGCGCTTCACATTGCCCAGCTTGAAGTTGAAATTCTGGGCCCGCGGGGGATCCGTGGGGAGAAGTCCATCGGGATCTGCGAACAGGGAGGCGGCCCCGGGCTCCCTGGGCGCGTTGTATCGCGGCGCGCCGGCCTCGAGCGCCGAGAAGGCGGCGTCATCGGCCCTGAAGGCTCGTGCCGCCGCCCCGATCCTCAGGATCCGCACATGCATCACGTCGCCCTGTGCCACGCTCGGTAGGACGCCGGCTCCCCGGACCGTCCTTCCGAAGACGGAGTGCAGGAAGTTGAGGCGGTCGACGGGGGCCAGGGTGATGAAGAACTGCGATCCATTGGTGTCCGGCCCTTCGTTGGCCATCGACAGGACTCCGGCTGAGCCGTGCCCGAGCAGCGGCGTGAATTCATCGGGGAAGGTGTAACCGGGTCCTCCCTCACCGGTGCCCTTTGGATCGCCTCCCTGAATCACAAAACCGGGCACAACACGGTGGAACGTGAGCCCGTCGAAGAACGGCCTGCGAGGCGCCGGCCCGAGGGTGCCCTCCGCGAGCCCGACGAAATTGGTTACGGTGAGGGGCGCCTTCGCGTACTCGAGCTCGCAGGTAAGGATTCCCCGCGGCGTCGTAATCTCGGCGTAGAGCCCGTCCGGCAATTCTTGCTCCCCTACCGCGGCCAGCGGCACCAGCAGCAGGGCGGCTGCAAGCCGCCTCAGCTCAGGAATGAGCAGATGTATTGGCAAAGGCCGCTTTCAACCCCGATGGTGAATCCGCTCTTGCCCGGAACCTCGAAACTCGATCCTGCCGCGCACACGCGGACCTCGGTAGATCCGTCCAGCGAGACCCGGCATGTGCCGTCGACAATCTCCATGAGCTCGGGGGCATCCGTGTTGAAGTGAAACGATCCAGGCCGTATCAGGCCCAGGGTCTTCCTGCCCCCCTCGGGCAAGAGGAGCGTGTGGCTGATGACGTTTCCGTCGAAATAGATGTTGGCTTTCGTCACGACGGAAACGCCATTGAACTGGGTTGCGACAGCACTCATTCGGGGGGAATTCTCGTCCTGTTTATCGGTGCAGCACGCTGCGGCAACATCCTAATCGTGGGTTCCGTCAGTTGCTCGCGTGCAAACGGGCCCGGTGCCTCACGGAATCTTCAGGGTGCTGCCCACGACCAGGTTCTTCTCGTCCTTCAGGACATCGCGGTTGGCCTTGAGGATGTCCTCCCAGCGGCCCGACGACCCGTAAAACTTGCGGGCGATTTTCGTGAGCGTGTCGCCCTCGACGACGACGTAGGTCTTGAGGGGCGCAGGGGGAGGCGCTGCCGTCTCGACGGGAGCAGCGGCGGCAAGGGCCGCGGCCGCCTGGCCGGGGCGCGTGGGAGAGGGCTTTGTCGATCCGGGTCCGGGCGCCTGGAGCGCAGCCCGCGTCCTCAGCTGCTCGTTCTCCGTGGCAAGTTGGCTCGCCTCGTCCTGGGCCTGCCTGAGCTCGGTGCGAAGGGGCTCGATCTGCGCGGTGGCGGCTGCCTGCACCTGGAGCGTGGCAATCGACGCCTTGGCCGCTTCGAGTTGCTGGCTAAGCGATGCATTGTCGCCGGTAAGCTTCTCCACCGAGGCCTTCAGGTCGGTGTTCTCATCCTGCACGACGGAGTAGCTGCGCAGCGAGGTCGCAAGCTTGTCCTGAACGTCAGCAAGCTGTTTTGCGGTGTCGGATTCGCTCAGCACCGGGGCGGGCGGCTGGGACTTTGCCGTGTCGAGCTGCTTCTGGAGGTCCGAAGCGGATGCATCGCTCTTGGCCGCCGCGGCCTTCGCCGCCGCCAGGTCCGCCTTCAGGTGCTCGTTCTCCTTCCAGGACAGCGCAAGCTCGTCAGAGAGCTGCTTGTTGTCCGCGCTCACTGCAGCCTGGTCGTTTGCTGCGGGAGCCGGGGCTTTGTCGTCGGCGCTGAGCGGACCAACCAGGGCTAGGGCGATAGGCAAAAGGCCAAATCGTATGGATTTGTACATGTTCGCGGTGGGCTCAGGGTATGAAAGCGTCTTTCAAAGCGGATACAATCCACAATTCCCGGCTCCTTTGGGGCTACTGGCCGGCCCAGTGGCGGGCCGTCCCCACGGCCCTCGACCAACCCTCCCTGAGGCCCTCAAGCGCGGCCCGGCGCTGCTTCGGCCGGAACGTGCGGTCCGTTCCGGCAAGGTGGGCGATGTCGTCCTGGCTGCGCCAGAAGCCGACCGCCAGGCCCGCCAGCGCGGCCGCGCCAAGGGCTGTGGTCTCGGTCACTTTGGGGCGCACGACCGAGGCGCGGATGAGCTCACTTTGCAGCTGCATGAGGGCGTTGTTTACGGAGGCCCCGCCGTCGACACGGAGTTCGCGGATGCGTCTTCCCGAGTCCGACTCCATGGCGCCGATCAGGTCGGCCGTCTGGAACGCGATGCTCTCCAGCGAGGCGCGCGCGAGGTGGGCCGCCGTCGTGCCGCGGGTCACGCCCACGATGGCCCCCCGGGCGGCCGGGTCCCAGTAGGGAGCCCCAAGGCCAGCGAACGCCGGGACGATCGCGACACCCCCGTTGTCGGGAACGCTGGCCGCGAGGGCCTCGACTTCCGAGGAGCGGGAGAAGAGTCCCAGCCCGTCCCGCAGCCACTGCACGACGGCGCCGCCGACGAAGACGCTGCCCTCCAGGGCGTACTCCGTGCGCCCGCCGATGCGCCAGGCGATGGTCGAGAGGAGCCTGTGCTTTGAGACGACCGGGCGGGTGCCGGTGTTCATGAGCATGAAGCACCCGGTCCCGTAAGTGTTCTTGGCCATGCCGGCCCGGAAGCAGCCCTGGCCGAACAGGGCGGCCTGCTGGTCGCCCGCGATGCCCGCGACCGGCACGCCCCGCAGGGCCTCGATGCCGTCGATCTCGCCGAACACGCCGCTGCTCGGGAGGATGGAGGGAAGTACCTCGGGCGGGATATTCAGGATCTTCGCGAGGCCGGGATCCCATTCGCCGGTACGCAGGCCGGCCAGGAGGGTTCGCGAGGCGTTCGAGGGATCCGTCGCATGCACGCGTCCCCGGGTGAGCCTCCAGAGGAGCCAGGTGTCCACGGTGCCGAACGCGAGCTCCCCGCGCGAGGCACGGCGGCGCGCTCCGCTCACGTGGTCCAGGAGCCAGGCGAGCTTTGTCCCCGAGAAATAAGGGTCCAGGAGGAGGCCGGTTCGCCTCTGGAAAAGGGGTCCAAGGCCGCGCCCCTCGAGGGCCGCGCACGCGCCGGCGGTCCGTCGGTCCTGCCACACGATGGCGCGGTGGAGCGGCCTGCCGGTCGCCCGGTCCCAGAGGAGCGTGGTCTCCCTCTGGTTAGCGATGCCTACGGCCGCGACCTCCCTCCTGCCGACGCCCGCCTTTCTCAGGACCGCGAGCGCGACGCGGCGGGTCGACTCCCAGAGGTCCTCGGGGTCGTGCTCGACCCATCCCGGGCCGGGAAAATGCTGGGGAAACTCCTCCTGCGCCGAGGCGACGCAGCGGCCGCGCTTGTCAAAGAGGATCGCGCGGGAGGAGGTCGTGCCCTGGTCTAGGGCTAGGACGCAGCGTGGCATGGCGTGGTGGGTGGGCCCCCGCCATCGTCGCAGCCAGGCCGGGCCGGGGCAAGCACCGCCCGGCTTTGTTCCCGTTAAATGAGCCTAGGAGCCAAAAGAAACGCTGAACTTGCTCGCGCACCGCCAGTCCCATTTCATAGATTTGATCCCGACCATGACCCTCAGGCATCCCTTGCTTCTCCTCCCGGTGCTCTGCACCCTGGCCGTGTTTACGGGCTGCTCGACCGTGCCTGCGCCGCAGGCGCCCCTGGAGACGACGAAGTTCACCGTGGAGAACACGGACCGCTTCATGGCGCTCGATCCGGCCGCGGAGGCCGCGGTCAGCTGCACCGGCCTTCAGGAGCGGACCCTTGGCGACGGGCGCATCGAGGTCGTCGCCAACCTGAAGAACAGCGACGCGAAGGCCGTCAAGATCCGGGTGCAATGCGTGTTCCTGGACGACCAGGGAGCGCCGGTGGGCGCCGAGGCCGCCTGGCAGCCCCTTGAAATCTCCGGCGCCTCGACCGAGGTCATGCGTTTCACGGCGCCCTCCCTCGCAGCGCGCAGGTACGTGATCCGGGTGCGGACGGCGCACTGATGCGCGGGTCACTTCTTCGGGGCCGGAGTCGGGGCGGGCTCGGCGGGGAAGGTCACCGATGTGGTGGCTTCGTCGATCTGCTTGAGCGCGGCGTCCATGGAGGCCTTGTCCGCGGCGCTGTCCTTGATGACGGGCCGTCCCCCCGAGAAGTCGATCGTTTGCCCATCCTGGATAGGGACGACGGGCCGGTGGCGTGGGGTGGCTCTCGGCTGGGTGACATAGGCCCAGAGCGCCGCGAAGGTGGCCGTGGCGGCGACGGCAAGGGAAAGGGCGCGGCGTTTGTCCACTTCAGGTAGCGTTGGACAACCCGGGCCCGTCGGCAATAACACTTCGGTGATGCAGGCCGTAATCAAAGAAGCGCGGGGAACCATGCTCCTGGCGATCCCCATTGTGATCGGGCAGGTGAGCCAGATGCTCATGGGCGTCACCGACAGCGTGATGATCGGGCGCGTCGGCACGGTACCCCTTGCGGCCTCGGCGTTTGGCGGAGGCGTATTCAACATCTTCTTCATCGTCGGCGTGGGGCTCCTGGCGCCGGTTGCGATCTTTGCGTCCCGGTCCCGCGGGGCCGGGCGCCACGACGAGGCGGGCGAATACCTGCGGCACGGGCTGCTCCTTGCCGCGGCCGCCGGCCTGCTCGAGATCGCCGCAATCGTCTACCTCGGCTTCCGCCTGGAATGGTTCCACCAGCCGCCGGAGGTCCTCGCTGCGGTGAACCCCTTCTTCCTGCTGATCGGCGTCTCGCTGCTGCCCGTGCTCATCTACCTGGCCCTGCGCCAGTTCGCCGAATCCATGGGCAGGCCCTGGGTGCCCGTCCTGGTGATCATGTCCGGCGTGCTGCTCAACATCCTGCTCAACTGGGTGTTCATCTACGGGCACTGCGGAGCCCCGCGACTTGGGCTGACCGGCGCGGGCATCTCCACGCTGATCTCCCGCACGATGGGGTCGGTGGTCATCTTCGCGTGGCTGCGCTACGACCCGGCGATGCGAAGCGCTTGGCCGAGGCACTGGTTTGCGCCCCTTTCGCTCCTGCGCATGCGGCAGATGCTCGCGGTGGGGCTGCCGACGGCGGGCTGCCTCCTGTTTGAGGGTGGAGCCTTCGCGGCGGCCACGGTCATGATGGGGTGGCTGGGCGCGGTGCCCCTTGCCGCCCACCAGATCGCGCTCTCCTGCGCCGCGATGACCTTCATGGTGGCGCTCGGCGTGTCGATGGCGGTCGGGATGAGGACCAGCGCGGCCGTGGGCGCGGGCGAGCATGCCCGGCTTCGGCCGATCTGGCTGGGCGGCACGGCCATGGGGCTGGCCTTCACGCTGGGATCCACCCTGCTTTTCCTCTTTTTCGGCAAGGAGATCGCGAGCGCCTTCATCTCGGATCCCAAGGTGATACCCGTTGCGACCTTGCTTCTCGGCGTCGCAGCGGTCTTCCAGATTTTCGATGGGGGCCAGGTCATCCACTCGGCGGCGCTTCGGGGCCTGACCGACGTGAAGGTGCCGGCCCTGATCACGTTCGTCGCCTACTGGATCATCGCGCTTCCCATGGGGTACCTTCTTGGCATACGGGGAAGTTTTGGGGCCGCCGGTATCTGGTCGGGCCTGGCGGCGGGACTCGCCGTTGCGGCCGTCGTCCTGGGCCTGCGCTTCCTCAGGCTCACCCGGCGGGGAGGCATGGCTGGCGCCTGACGGCGGCCCTTTAGGAACCGTCCAGCGCCTCGGCGAGCGCGGCGATGATCTCGCCCGCGGGTTCGGTGCCCACGCAGAGCCTCAGCAGCTCGGGGTCGAGCCCGCTTGCCCCAAGCTGCCCGCGCCCCTCCTTGGTCGTCACCAGGTCGTAGTGGGCCAGGTACATGAAGGGGCAGATCAGCGTCGTGCGCATGCCAAAGCTCGGCCCCTTTGGGAGCCGCAGCCGGTCGTAGAACGCCTCAAGCTTGCCGCGCAGGACGAAGGAGATCACGCCGCCCGTGGCCCCGGGACGCCTGGCGATCGCCAGGAAGTTTGCGCGCGAGGCCGGATCAAGCGCCCAGCAGGTCGACGTGACCGCCGGGTGGGACGCAAGGAATGCGGCCACCTGGGGCGTGGTCTCCTCGATTCGTGCAAGGACTTCGCCCGTGTTGCGGATCTGCGCCGCGAGGCGGCCGAGATCGCGGCGGTAGGGCGGGTCGATCACCGCCGCGGCGGCTCGCAGCAGGGCCCCGGAGTCCGGGAGCCCCGGGCAGACCGCGAGGAGCCCCGCAATCACGTCGCCCTCGTTGCCGGTGTATTTCGTAAGGCTGGTCACCACGAGGTCGGCGTGGGGCAGGCAGTCCACGCTGAAGGCCGAGACCAGGGACGGGTCGAGGACCAACTTCACCGAGTAGCGGCGGCAGAGCGCCGCGAGCCCCGCCACGTCCGGGGTCTGTACCAGCGGGTTGGTGGGCACCTCGGCCATCACGCCCGCAATCCGGCCGCCCCGCTCCTCAAAGATGCGCTCCAGGGCTCCGAGATCCATCACGTCGGCCACATGGATGTAGTCCTCCTTCGAGGCCGTGTGTTTCTTGAGAATGGCGATGGTGTCCAGGTAGAGCCATCCGAGCTGGACCCAGGCCGTGCGCCCGCGGGGAGCCTGGACCTCGTTCACGGCTTTGAAGGCGGCGTGCACGGCGTTCATCCCGCTGTTCGCGAGCAAGAGGTCGGACTCGGGGATGCCCTTGAACATGGGCCCTAGCGTGCGCAGGACCTGTGCGCGCGCGTCGCCCGGGAACGATTCCTCGGCACCGGGCTGCGGCGCCAGGCCGAGGGCCGCCAAGCGGTCCTCCGCCTCTCGCGACGAGAGGAATCCCCCGATGTTCTGGAGGTAGAGCTTGGCCTTAAGGGCGACCTCGGGGGAATCGGGGTGGGAGATGCCGTAGACGCCCTCCTTTTCAAAGAGGTCGATCCCGGCCCCCGGCAGCCCGAGGTGCTTCTGCAGCGCTGCGGCCATCTTCCGGGAGGAGGCGAGCCAGAGGGTCCGGCCCTTCGCGACATGCCTGCGCGAGAGTTCCGCGCCCAGGCGGCGCGCGAACGGATGGATGACGAACCTCGGGTAGCCGGTCATCAGGCTGGAGGTCACCGCCGGGTCCTTTTCCTCATAGCCTCGCACGGCGGCCATGGTCGGCAGGCTACACGAGACAGCGTGGGGGCTGTCGGGTATCGGCGCTCCGAGGGGAATATGGGCAAAGGCCTGCATGCGGGGGCCGAGTGTTGCTGGGGCGCGGCCCAAGGCAATCGGAAGGTTGCGCCGATCCGTGTCATGGCGATTTCGCTAATTCGCCTTTTTTTCCGCCGGGGGCTCGGCTAGGGTTCGCCCGCCCTACCGCAGTCCAGCCCTAGACCTCCAATAAAAATGATCCATGCTATCTCCAGCCTCAATCCGGTGGCCGTGCTCGTTGTCGCATTCGTGGGTTTCTGTTTCGGGGCCGTCTGGTATTCGCCCCTGATGTTCGTCAAGGCGTGGATGGAGGAGATGAAGATCACTCCGGAAACGATGAAGAAGGGCGCGGGCCGCTTTCCTGTGGTTCTCGGGGGCGCCCTGATCTGCACGATTGTGTCCACGCTCACGCTCGCTGCGCTGGTCGCCGCGCACCATAGCCCGACCCCCCTGAAGGGCGCCGAGCTCGGGCTCTTTGTGGGCGCGGGCCTCGTCGCGAGCCGCGCGGGAACGAATGCCCTGTTCGAGGGCCGCTCGCTCCGTCACTTCCTGATCGTGGCGGGCCACGATGTTGCCCTTTGCGTCATCCAGGGCGCCATCCTGGCCGTGTGGCGCTGAACCCCGTGAGGATCATTTCCTGGAATGTGAACGGGGTCCGCGCGGCCCTTAAGAAGGGGCTTCTCGACTTCATCACGCAGAGCGACGCGGACGTGGTGTGCCTGCAGGAGACCAAGGCCCACCCGGGAGACGTCCAGCACGTGGAATGGCCGAAGGGGTATCAGGCGCTCTGGAACAGCGCCGAGAAGAAGGGCTACAGCGGCACGGCCATCCTCACCCGCGTGAAGCCCCTCTCGGTGAAGGCGGGAATCGGGTCCGGCGACCACGACATGGAGGGGAGGGTGCTGGCCGTCGAGTTCCCGGATTATTGGCTCGTGGACGTCTACCAGCCCAACTCGCAGCGCGGCCTCACCCGCGTTGGGTACCGGGTCAACGAGTGGGACCCGGCCTTCCGCAGGTACCTGAAGAAGCTCCAGTCAAAGGGGAAGCCCGCGGTGTTCTGCGGGGACCTGAACGTGGCGCACCAGGACATAGATCTCGCCAACCCCAAGACCAACCGCCGCAACGCAGGATTCACAGACGAGGAGCGTGCGAGCTTCGGCAAGCTGCTCGACTCCGGGTTCGTGGACACGTTCCGCGAATTCGAGAAGGGCCCGGGCCACTACTCATGGTGGAGCCAGATGGGCGACTGCAGGGCCCGGAACGTCGGATGGCGCGTGGACTATTTTATTGCCGCCGAGAAGCTTAAACCTGCGCTCAAGCGGGCCTGGATCAGCCCGGAGGTCATGGGCAGCGACCACTGCCCGGTGGGCCTGGAACTGGCCTAGGGCCGCGATTTTTCGGGTCGCCACGCGCGGGGACCCCTCATTTCATGACGGCCGTGAAGATACTGATTAAGATCTTCGGAGGGATCGTGGCCCTGTGGCTTGTCCTGCTCTTGATCGGCTTCTTCCTGCCTGGCCACTACCGGGTGGAGCGCTCCATCCTGATCGCGGCGAAGCCCGAGACAATCTACCCGCTGGTCGGGGACCTCAGGGCTTGGAGCAAGTGGGGGGTCTGGTTCGCGAGGGATCCGGCGATGAAGATCACCTATTCGCAGATCACCAACGAGGTCGGGTCATGGAGCAGCTGGATCAGCAAGAGCCAGGGCGACGGAAAGATGACGATTGCCTCAATCCGCCCCCTCGAGGATTTCGAGTACAGGATGGAGTTCAGCGACATGGGGATGGTCTCCCGCGGGGCCGTCACGCTGTCCCGAGCTCCCGACCTCTCCACGCGCGTCACGATGTCGATGGAGGGGGATTTGGGCCGCAGCCCCCTTAACCGCTGGTTTGGCCTCTTCATGGACAAGCTGATCGGGCCCGACTTTGAGGCGGGCCTGGCAAACCTGAAGCGGATCGCGGGATGAACGACCTGAAGGGCCTCATGCTGGCGAGCCCGCGCCTCACCCTTTCCGTCGCCGAAAGCCTGACAAGCGGGCGTCTCCAGGCGGCGATAGGGGCGATTTCGGGCGCCTCCACGTTCTTCCTCGGAGGCATCACGGCGTACTCGACCGACGAGAAGGTGCGCCACCTGGGGATAGACCGCGCCGAGGCGGAGGCGGTGAACTGCGTCTCAAGCCGCGTGGCCGAGCAGATGGCCTGCGGGGCGTGCCGCCTTTTCGGATCCGACCTGGGCCTGGCCACGACGGGCTATGCGGAGCCCTTCCCTGACAGGAAGATCGAGGTCCCCTTCGCCTGGTGGGGACTGGCCCGAAGGCTTCCCCGTGGGGAGTTTGCCGTCACCAGCGGCCGCATCGACTGCCCGGGCATGGCCCGGGTGCAGGTCCAGGAGCGCGTGGCCGCCGAGGCCCTGGACGCCCTGGGGGCGCTCCTCAGGGAGCGATCTGCTGCACGTACGACATGAGCGGCTGCACCTCTGGCGGCGGGGTCACCCAGTCGCTGTAGAGGAGCTCGGGCATCGTGTAGGGCGTGGCGTAGAGCGTGAAATTGGCGGGATCGTTGCGCTGCACATGGCCGGCCTTGACCGTGGCGCCGGCATACAGGCCCACCGATTTGGAGTACACGAGCACCGGGGCCACGAAGATCGTCTGCGCGTCGCGCTCAACCGCGGCTGAGCTCGGGCCGGCCACCGCCTTCGCGTCGACACCGATATCGAACCGGTTCGCGAAGAGCAGCCGGGGCGTCGCGTCGTCCGTCAGGACCAGGACCGTGTCGACCGACTTCGCGCCGACCTGCAGGCCTAGGCTCGCCTCGCTGGCGTCGATCAGGACCGGCAGGCTCCAGCGGCCGTTCGGCTTCTTGACCATCAGGACCCCGTAGCCGCCCTTCACGCCAAAGATAAAGCCGGCCTTGAACTGGCTCAGGATCATGAGTCCGCGCGCATTCTGCAGGACGCTCCTCGGGATCGCCGTGTTGGGGTTGGCCATGAACTCCCGGATGATCGCCTCGCACGTCTCCACCCGCACGACCAGGTCGGCCCGCGGCGTGTGCGTGTCGTTGGCGCGAAGCGATGTGGCGCCTATAATTGCGATCAGGGAGAACGTGAGCAGTTTCTTCATGGCTGGATTCTTAAGGAGGGAATGCACCGGCCGATTTGAGGCCGGATGAATGGTTAAAACACGCTGATGACGACTTGGAAAGCGCGGATTGGCGCGTGTTCCCGACACCGCAGGCATTTGAGGGGGCCCTAATCGAGCCCGCGGGCCGCCACCTGATCCTCGTCCCACCCGAGGAAATGCCCGAGTTCGTGGAGAAAAGTGAGGCGCACCTCGTCCCGGAACGCACGAATATCCCCCTCGGCGTAATCCCAGAGGTTGGCCATGTACAAGTGGATCTGGGGCGGCGCGCCCTGCCCGGCCGAGTCCTCCGAACCCAGGGGATCGCCCGAGAACAGGCCCAGGAGATCGGGCTCAAAGCCCTCGGCGAGGAGGTCGGGCCCCGGCGTTGCCTCAAAATGCACCGCGACCCTGCGGGCGACCTCCCGGACCTCCGGCGGCAGCGTCCCCTGGGTCCTTCCCACGACCTCCGAGGCGATCCGCTCGAGCTCCTTTTCCTTCATTTGCCATCGACCGAGAGGTCAAAATTCCGGAAACGCTCCCCTAGCCACCACACGCCGACCACGGCCTCGGAAGCCATGATGCCCACGACCACGGCCGTTGCCATGACGACGGCCGGCGCGACGCCCGCGAACCATTGGGACGAGAAGATGACAAGGGCCGCCGCGCCCGCCGCAGGCACCACGACCAGGAGCGCAAAGAGAAGCTGAACGACGCCGAAAATCATCCGCTGCCCCAGCATCTCGATCCCGCCGCCCCGGGACCTGGAGGCCTGGTACCAGGCGGGGAAAAGCACCATCGCGGTGTTGGGGACGATAAGCTGGATCAAGCAGAGGAGGGGGGCCGCGATAGCCAAGCAGAGCGCCCCGGTCAGGCGGACCCCGGGGGTCAGCCAGCCGATCTTTCCCAGGGGATCGACGGCTGCCGCGGCTGCGACGATCGTCAGCCAGAGGATGAGCGTCAGAATGAAGGTGGGTGCGAGCAGCTCGCCCAGGGCGATGCGCCATCCCTCGACCGGGTAGGTCTTCAGGATGTCTGCGTTCGCAAGGTCTCCCCGGAGGTCCTGGCGCGCGATCTGAGGCCCGAGAAGGACCGTGTAGGCGGCGACCATGATGCTGAAGGCCAGGATCATGGGGCTGAACGGGTCCGACCCGCTCGACTTCGCGTGGCGCGTGAGCATGGGGCCGAGGGCGGCCGCGGCCCAGACCACGAGCATGCAGAGGATGAACAGGGCCCTGCGGCTAAAGAGGGAGCTGCGCATGGACAGGAGGTTCTTCCAGAGGAACGCAATCTCGGGCGGTCCGTGCGGCGCCAGGGGAAACGGCCCGGAGATCGGCTTTCGCTTGGAGCCGCCCAGCTTTGGAGCCTCGCCGCGAAGCGCCGCTTCCTTCGCGGCAGCCCGCTTCTCCGCGAGCGCAATCGAGCCCTCCTCGAAATGGGCCTGCGTGTTGCAGACCCAGTAATAGTGGAGCGCGAGCACGAGCAGCGCCGGGACAAGCGCCACCGCGAAATCACCGATTCCGGGGGCGAAATAGGGCGCGAGCACAATCCCGAAGGGCAGCGTCAGCCAGTGGAACGCAGGCGAGTCCAGGAGCTGGCGGACCAAGGCGTCGGGCGCGGCCTGCGACGCGCCGGCACCCGCCAAGTAGGCGTTCACCATCCCGATCGCCGACCGGAACACGGCATACCCGTACGCGACGATCGCCGCCACGGCGGCCATGCGCCAGAGCACGAAGTGGGCGCTCGTCTCCCTCAGCCGCGAGAGCGTGAGCTTGGTCCCGTTCAGGTGCAGGTCGAAGGTCGAGAGGATCACCCACCAGCCGATCGCGTGCGTGGCGCGGTTTCCGCCCAGGTAGCCGGTGCGGTTGAAGACGACGGCGATCAGCACCGAGGTGAAGAGGATCGCGAACTGGGCGCTCAGGAGCCGGAAGTGGATCAGCGACTTGCGGCTCACCGGCGCCGGGAAGAGGAACGCGATCTCCGGCTCCGTGAAGCGCAGGCCCGGCTTCTCAGCCGGTGCGATCCACGCGAAGGCGATGCGGATCAGGGCCACAAGGCACAGGCCCCCGCAGGTGAGCGCCGCCGCGACCGCGCCGGCTCCCGCTCCGGCCCGCGCAGCCATGGCCGACGTGGGCCCCATCGGCCCATTGCGGTGCAGCAGGATGAAATAGAAGTAGGCGACGGCGACCGCGGTGCCGATCAGGTACTTGGGCTGGCGCAGCCTGCGGACCCGGTGCACCACCAGGTTGCGCAGCGACATGAGCCGGAGGTAAAGGAGCGCGCCGAACATGGGGCAGGGTGCGGACTCTCCCGGTCAGCTCTCCGAGCCGCCGGTGGCGCGGATGAAGATCTCCTCCAGGCTCACACCGGTCTCGCCGTTGCTGAACTGGGAGGACACCTCGGCAAGGGTGCCGTCGGCGACCTTCTCGCCCTTTTTCAGGATAAGGACGTGCGTGCAGACCTCCTCCAGGAGGTGGAGCAGGTGCGAGCTGAGCACGATTGCCGCCCCGGCCTGCGCGCGGCGCACGATCGAGTCCTTCATGCGCCGGATACCGAGAGGGTCGAGACCGGTGAGCGGCTCGTCGAAGAACATGACCTCCGGCGAGTGCAGGAGCCCGCAGGCGATCACGAGCTTCTGCTTCATGCCCCGCGAGAGCTCTCCGGGGAGCTCGTCGGCCTTCTCCGCGAGTTCAAGCTCCTCCAGGAGGGGCTTGGCGAGCGCCTCGTGGTCGGCCACGCCGTAGATGCGGGCCACGAACGCCAGGTGCTGGCGCACGGTCAGGTACTCAAAGAGGCGCGGCTCGTCCGCAAAGAAGGCCAGCTGGCGCTTGGCCTCGACGGGGTCGGACGCAAGGTCGTGCCCCGCGATCCGGACACGGCCGGAAGTCATGGGGATTATCCCCGCCAGGCAGCGGAGCGTGGTGGTCTTCCCGGCCCCGTTGGGTCCGACCAGGCCGAGCACCTCGCCCGGCCTCACGGAAAGCGACAGGTCCCTCACCGCGGTGAAGGTGCCGTAGTGCTTGGCAAGCGATTGGACCTCAATCATCGGTCCGACGCTGCCGCTCGTCGGCCCTGGGGGCAAGACCGGCGGAGCAATTTGAGTAACCGAACCGCGCGCCGCGCGTCATATAGGGTATGAAAGCCATTTCCCTGATGGGTCTGTCCCTCTTTTCCCTGGTCCTCGCCCTGGTGCTCCCGAGCGCACGGGCCGACGACTCCGCGGTCGTTCCGCCTTCCCCGCTTCCGACCAATCCGCAGACGAGCCCCGCGGACGGCAACGCCCCCGCCCGGCACAGGCGCGCGCCCCCGGGCTTCGTCCTGGGCGAACTGACGGCAAAGCTCAGCCTGACCGCTGAGCAGCAGACGACGGTGGGAGGCATCATCGCCAGCTCGAGAACCGAGTCCAAGGCCGTCCGCGAGGACGACACGCTTTCCAAGGAGGCGCGGCGCCAGAAGATGCAGGACATCCGGGCCACGGCCCGCCAGCAGATCCGCGCGGCGCTTACCCCCAGCCAGCAGGCGATCTTCGACACCCTTCCCGCCAACCCGGGTAAGCCGCCGGTGCCCCCGGCGAACTGAGCCGCCTCTTTTCCGTCGCGCAGGATTTTTCGCGTGCGTTCGCGCGCGAAAAGTCCATCCCTGCGAGCGACGAGATGACCATCGGCGCGCTCTTCATCCTCATACTTCCCGTTTTCGCGCTGATCGCGGTCGGCGTGGCGCTGAGACGCTCCCACTGGATCGAGGGGGCCGCGGAGACGAGCATGATCCGCCTGGCCGTCCAGGTGTGCATGCCCTGCCTCATTTTCGACACGATCGTGGGCAACACGTCGCTGCGTGAGCCGGCCAACCTGCTGCTGCCCCCGCTCGCCGGCTTCGCCACGACCGTGACCGGAATCGGCGTGGCCTACCTCATCGCCCGGGTGATCGGCCTTTCCAAGGGGACGGGGCTTAGGACCTTTGCCCTGTCCGCCGGGCTCTGCAACTACAGCTACCTGCCCCTTCCGATCGTCGGGGGGATATGGGGAGAGAAGGCCCAGGGCGTCGTCCTCGTGCACAATATGGGCGTAGAGCTCGCGCTCTGGTCGGTCGGCATGCTCGTGCTCACGGGAGCCTCTCCCCTCGAGGGATGGCGACGGCTGCTTTCCCCGATGCTGGTCACGCTGGTCGCGGCCGTAGCGATCAACGTGACGGGTCTGGCGCCCTTCGTCCCCGGCTTCATCCGGAGTATCGCCCACTCGCTCGGAGTCTGCGCCGTGCCGATCGGTGTCGTCATGACCGGCGTCAATCTTGCCGGCTTCCTGGATGAACCCTCAAAGCTCTTGCACAGGAACGTTGCCCTGGGCGCCTGCGTCGCGCGGCTCGGCATCCTGCCGGCGCTCATGCTCGGCTTCGCCTACATGCTTCCCTGCTCGGTCGAGCTGAAGCGGGTGCTGGTCGTCGAGGCGGCGATGCCGGCGGCCGTGATCCCGATCATCCTCGCGCAGTACTACGGAGGGCAGCCCCTGACGGCGGTGCAGGTCGTCCTTTCGACGACGGCTGCGGGGCTGGTGACGTGCCCCCTGTGGATACGCGCCGGGCTCGCGTGGCTTCACCTCGGCTAAGTTTTCGCAATCCGGCCAAAATTGTGCCACCGTGCGCGAATGCTGCGTGGAATCCTCACCGTTGCCCTTGCCTCGGCCGTGCTCATGGGCGCGGCGCGTGCGGCTGACCCCGCTGCGGCGGCGTTCGAGCAGCGCCTGTCGGACCTGACGAAGTCCGAGAAGGTCACCGTCGTCCATTTCTGGGCGCCGTGGTGCCCCAACTGCAAGGCGGAGCTTGCGGACGGCGCATGGGCCTCCTTCATCGCGGCCCACCCCGACGTCAGCTTCGTCTTCGTCACGATCTGGAACTCGGCTGACGGCCACGAGCTCCTGGCGTCCAACGGCGTGGGGCCCCAGGCGAATTTCCAGCTCCTCGTCCACCCGAACGGATCCCGGAAGAAGGGCGAGAAGGTGACCGAGCTCCTGGGCATGCCGGTCTCATGGATCCCGACCACTTGGGTGTACAGGGACGGCAGGCTACGCTACGCCCTCAACTACGGGGAGCTCAGGTTTCCGGTCCTCGGGCAGCTGATCAAGGACTCGACCGAGAAATGGGACCGCTGATTTTAAAGATGACCGCAAATACCAGCATCGCCTTCATTGGAACGGGAGTCATGGGCCGGAGCATGGCCGGGCACCTCCTGGCCGCGGGCCACGAGGTCCACGTCTTCAACAGGACCCGGGAGAAGGCCCAAGCGCTCCTGGAGCGCGGCGCCCACTGGCATGGGTCCGCCGGCGAGGCCGCGGCCGCGGCCGACGTGGTCATCACGATGCTTGGGTTCCCGCGCGACGTGGAGGAGACCTACCTGGGCGCCGGCGGCGTGATCGAGAAGGCCAGGGCGGGGGCCCTCCTGATCGACATGACGACCTCGAGCCCGCTCCTCGCCCGAAAGCTCTCGGCGGCGGCCCACGCCCGGGGGCTGGAGGCCCTCGATGCCCCGGTGTCCGGGGGCGACATCGGCGCCCGGGAGGCGAGGCTCGTCATCATGGTCGGGGGAACCGAGTCGGCCTTCGGGCGGGCGCAGCCGATCCTCTCGCTCATGGGCAAGAACATCGCGCTTCAGGGGGCCGCAGGCGCCGGGCAGCACTGCAAGATGGCCAACCAGATCGCGTGCGCCGTTGGCATGGTGGCCTGGTGCGAGGCGCTCGCGTACGCCAGCCGAGCGGGGCTCGACCCGTTGCGCGTCCACGGGAGCATCAGCGGCGGGGCGGCCGGCAGCTGGGCCATGACAAACCTGGGGCCCAGGGCCCTTTCGGGAGATTTTGCGCCGGGATTCTATGTGAAGCACATCCGCAAGGACATCGGCATCGCGATCGCCTCGGCAAAGGAGATGGGCCTCGAGCTTCCCGGCCTTATTTGCGCCGAGAAGCTCTACGACCGGGTGGCCTCTAAGGGTTGGGAGGAGTTCGGGACCCAGATCCTCTACCGCCTCTACACCTCGCTCTAGGCGGAATCCTCGGGCGGCGGCGTGAATCCGCGGCGGAGCACGTTTTCGGCGATCACCCTCGGGAAGAGGAAATTCTCGAGGTACCCCTTGCCCCCGGCCTTTGTCCCCCCGCCCGACATCCCGAAGCCCCCGAAGGGATGGCGCTCGACGATGGCGCCGGTCACCCCGCGGTTCAGGTACAGGTTGCCCACGCGGTACTCGCGCTGCGCCCGCTCAAGCGCGCTTGGACTCCTGGAGAAGAGGCCGCCCGTCAGGGCGTAGTCCACGTCCATCGCAATCCTGAAGGCCTCGTCCAGGTCACGGGCCCGAAGGATCGCGACGACCGGGCCGAAGATCTCCTCGCGGGCGATCGTGGCGGAGGGAGGGACCGCGGTGAAGACCGTGGGAGGCACGTAGGTCCCCGAGGCCCCGAGGCCCGAGGGGAGCCTCGACTGGAAGGCCAGCGTCGACTCCCCCTTGCCCTGCTCGATCAGCCGCAGGATCTTGTCGCGGGCGTCCGAGTCGATCACGGGCCCCACGACCGTTCCGGGATCGGCGGGATCGCCGACGGGAACCGAGGCGCACGCCTCGACAAAGCGCTCCACGAACCGGTCGTGTATCCCGTCGAGCACTACGAGGCGCGACAGGGCCGAGCATTTCTGGCCGGAGAATCCGAAGGCGCTGTAGAGGGCCGCGGGGATCGCCTCGTCCAGATCCGCGTCGTTGTCGACGATCATGGCGTTTTTCCCTCCCATCTCGCAGACGACCTTCTTCAGGTTCGCCTGGCCGGGATGGGTCTTGCCGGCGGCCTCCCAGATGCGGCAGCCCACCGAGCGCGACCCGGTGAAGGCGATGAAGTCGACGCCGGCATGCTCCACCAGGCGAGCGCCTACGTCCTCGCCCATCCCCGGGACGAAGTTGAGGGCACCCGGCGGCACGCCCGCCTCGGTGAGGATCGCCATCAGCGCGGCCGCGATCACGGTCGTCTGTTCCGCGGGCTTCATGATGACCGAGTTGCCCGCGACAAGGGGCGCCACCGTGAGGCCGCAGAGGATCGCGAGCGGGAAGTTCCACGGGGCGATGGCGACGCCCACGCCGCGCGGGGTCCACACCTGGGTGTCCCTCTCCCCGGGGACGCTTTGCGTGACCCGCGGCCTCGAGAGAGCGCGCATCTCGTGCGCGTAAAACCTGCAGAAGTCGACGGCCTCCGATATGTCCGCATCGGCCTCGATCCAGGGTTTTCCGGCCTCGTAAACCTCGAGCGCCCCGAGTTCGAAGCGGCGCGCCTCCATGAGCCCGGCGGCGCGGTCGAGGATGTCGGCCCGCTCGGATGCGGGCGTTGCCGCCCACCCGGGAAACGCCAGGCGCGCGGCGGCGACGGCCGCGTCCGCGTCCGCGACAGTGGCGCGCGCCCAGTACCCCACGACCTGGGAGGTCCTCGCGGGATTGATGGAGGCGATCATCTCGCGGTCGGAAATCTTCCGGCCGCCGATCACAAGGGGATGCTTGCGGCCGAGTTCGCGCCCGACCGAGGCGAGCGCCTCGCGCATCCGCGCACGGTTCTTCTCCTGGCTGAAATCGGTGTTCGGCGCATTCCGGAATCCCGGGTGGGCGGCGGGCGCCGGGGCCACCCCTCCCCGCGCCTTGAGAAGCTCGACCGGATTGGTGAGCAGCACCTCCCGGGATGCGCCGCCCACGTCCTTCGCCCTCAGGAATCCCTCGTTCGAGGTGTTCTCAAGGAGCCTTCGGACAAGGTACGCCATCCCGGGGAGAAGGTCGCCCACGGGGCAGTACTCGCGCACGCGGTGCCCGGTGGCGACGAGAGCAGCCTTGAGCTCGTCGGCCATCCCATAGAGGGCCTGGAACTCGTAGGCCCGCGGGTCGATGCCCCTGCGGTCGGCCTGCGCGATCGCGTGGGCGCAGGAGCGCACGTTGTGCGAGGCGAACGCCGGCGAGACGATGTCCGCGTTCGCCATGAGGAGGGCCGTGAGCTTCTCGTAGTTGGCGTCGCTCTCGGGCTTCTCGGCCCAGACGGGCACGGGCCAGCCCCGCTGGCCGGATAGGGTCGTCTCGAAGTCCCAGTAGGCGCCCTTCACCAGGCGCACGACGAGCGGACGCCCCGCCTTGCGCGCCCACGCGATCAGCTCCAGGAGGTCGTGCTCGGAGTCCCTGAGGTAGGCCTGCATCGCAATCCCGACCGCGGGCTCCCGGCGGAACTCCTCCTCCTCCAGGATGGAGCGGAAGAGCGCGAGCGTGAGGTCCTTCAGCGCGTAGCTCTCCATGTCGAAGTTGATGAAGGCCCCGATCTCGCGCGCCCGGCGCAGGATCGGCCGGAGGCGCTCCTTGAGCGCCACGATCGAGTGCTCGGGATTGGTGGGCAGCACCTCCGGCGTGAGCGCCGACACCTTCATGGAAAGGTTAAGGCGGGGCAGGGGGCCCTTCGGGCCCACGTCGCTGAAGCAGGGCGCTCCATCCTTTGCGATCGCCTTTGCCACGGTGTCCAGGACCTCGATGTTTCGCCTGAGGAATGTGTCGGCCTCACGCCCGCTCACGACCGTCTCGCCGAGCAGGTCGATCGTGGTCGCGATCCCCGAGGAGGCGTTCTTGCGGAGGCGCTTCACCAGGTCCTCGGGGTTCGCGCCCGCCACGAACTGCCCCGCCATGGAAGTCACGTTGGCCTTGACGGGTCCGGCCACCATGGCCGGGGCGAACGACGCCGCGGCTAGTCCCGTCCGGAGGGCAGGGTTCAGCTCAACCGCCTTGTCGCCCAGGTATTCTCGGAGGTGGCGGACGATCTCCGCCGAGGAATCGAGCGACGGCAGTACGTCCACAAAGCGGAACAGCTGGGCCTTGAAGGCCGGGTCCTTCATGGACCATTCCATGATGCGCGCGTAGGCACCCTTCTTTGAGAGGATGCCGGGGGAGGGGTGGGCGGCCATCAGCTCGAAGAGGCGTTCGCCCACTTCGCGGACCGAGGCCTCGAGCCCGGGTTCCGGTTGAAGAAACGGTGCATGACCAACGGGGTCTTGAGTCATGCTCCCCAGCGTCATACTCGCGGTAAGAGTTTGCAAGGGTCCCAGTCATCGTGTGAAGGATTAGAAGAGCGCTTGTTTGTCACGAAAGCGCTTGTCCTGCAGGTACTGCCCGTCACCAACCCCCCATGATCAACCGATACATTAGTACGCATTGGCTTCGTGCGACTTACGCAGCCATTGCACTCGCATGCCTCGCCTGTACGCCCGCCGTACTGGGCGCAGACCTCAAGCCCGCGGAGCCGACGCTCGAACAGCGTGTGGCGGACCTCGAGGCCTACGTAAACAACGGCTCCCGCACGCCGGACGTGGCCTCAAAGGTCGCAGGACCTGGGCCCGGCCACAATGCGTGGATGATGACGAGCTCCGCGCTCGTCCTCTTCATGACGCTGCCGGGCCTCGCCCTTTTTTACGGCGGCCTGGTGAGGCGCAAGAACGTGCTGTCCGTCCTCGGGCAGTGCTTCGGCATCGCGGGTTTGGTCACGATACTCTGGTGGGCCGTCGGCTACAGCCTGGTCTTTGCCCCCGGAGGCGCCTACCTGGGCAGCCTCAAGTACGCCTTCCTTAGGGGAGTCACATCGGCGCCCAACACCGACTACGGCCCCTGGATCTCGCACAACGTTTTTGCGATGTACCAGCTCATGTTCGCGATCATCACGCCCGCGCTCATCGTGGGAGCGATCGCCGAGCGCATGAAGTTCACCTCGGTGCTCCTCTTCGTCACGGCCTGGATGTTTTTCGTCTATTTTCCCCTGGCCCACATGGTGTGGGGCGCCGACGGACTCCTCAACGGCGTCGGCAACCCCCTGGCCAAGGTGAGCGCGATCGACTTTGCGGGGGGCACCGTCGTCCACATGTCGTCGGGCTGGTCGGCCCTCATCCTCTGCATGATCGTGGGCCCCAGGATAGGCTTCAAGAAGGAGATGATGCCGCCGCATAGCACCGTCCTTTGCATGGTCGGAACCGGCATGCTCTGGGTGGGATGGTACGGCTTCAACGCGGGCTCGGCCCTTGCCGCGGACGGGATCGCGGCAAACGCCTTCATGACCACGACCCTTTCTGCCGCCGTGGGCTCGTTCACATGGGGCGCCCTCGAATTCATCATCAAGAAGCACGCCTCGATCCTCGGGTTTTGCTCGGGCGCCGTCGCGGGACTCGTCGTGATCACCCCGGCGGCCGGCTTCGTGGACGCCTCGGGCGCCGTCGTGATCGGCCTCTTCGCCGCGGCCATACCGTTTCTCTTCTGCGTCAAGCTGAAGGCCGTCTTCGGCTATGACGACGCCCTGGACACGTTCGGCGTGCACGCCGTCGGCGGGACCATCGGCGCATTCCTCACGGGACTGCTCGCCACGTCTGCGGTGAACCCGAACCTGACCTCGCTCAACCCGGCGGCAAAGGCCAACGGGCTTGCGGACCTGGTCGCCCGGGGGGGCCTATGGAAGGAGCAGGTCCTCGCGATGGGGCTGACCCTGATCCTGGCCATTGTCGCCACGACGGTCATAGCGTTCGCGCTCAAGGCCACATTAGGTCTGCGCCCGACCACCGAGGTTGAGCGCCAGGGACTTGATATAACTGAGCATCAGGAAGATGGTTACATAATGTGACGGCCTAAAGGGCCGGTGGCGAAAAAGCCCGCACAAATGTGCGGGCTTTTTTCTTGCAGGGATTTGTGCGACTTTCGGGGACCCAAGGGTGTTTTGCATATGAACGATGAACCTCCAGTGCAAAACCAACCCTCGGGGCTAGCTCCGCCGGCAGACTTCACGACCTTCATGCGCAAATATCAGGACATGGTCTTCACCACCTCAGCGCGGCTCGTTCGGAACGACGCGCAGGCGGAGGACATATCCCAGGAAGTGTTCATAAAGGCCCATGAGCACTTTGACATGCTGGCGACGAGCCCCTCCGCAGGCGGATGGCTCAAGACGGTAGCAACCAACCTCTCGATCAACCACCTGCAGCGCTACCGCAAGCGCTGGAAGTTCTTCTCCGAGTTCGGCGGCGATTCCCAGGAGGACGATGCCCCCGGCGTCGAGTTTGCGGCGCCCGACACCTTCTTTGAGGGCATCGATTCCGAGGAGAAGCGCGCGTGGATCGAGGACGCCCTTTCCAAGCTTCCCGACCACCAGCGGATCCCGCTGGTGCTCTATCATTTTGAGGAGATCCCCTACGACGAGATCGCCAGGCGCCTCGGCGTTTCCCTGGCCAAGGTGAAGACCGACATCCTTCGCGCCAGGACGGCCCTGGCGAAGATCCTGACGCGCGGGGACTCCACCCTCACGGCGATGGCCTCCTAATTTAAAATGAACCCACACGAATCAGAAAAGCTGGAGACGGCGGTGCACGCCGTGCTCAGGAGGCTCCCGGACCGCAAGGCCCCGTCGAGCCTTGAAGGCCGCGTGCTGGCCGAGCTCTCCCGCAGGGCGGCGCTCCCGTGGTGGAGGAAGTCCTTTGCGCATTGGCCCTCGGCCGTGCGCCTGTCGTTCGTCCTCTGCTCCGCGCTCGCGGCGTTCCTCGGGGTGAGCGGACTGGTGGCCCTCGCGGGAACCCAGGGCGCACACCAGGTGACCGGAAACATCTCGAGCTCACTTGCCTGGCTCATTCTCGCCCGCGATGTCGTCGCCTCCTTTGACGGCAAGGCGAGGCAGATCCTTGCCGCGGTCCCCCCTCTCTGGCTCTACGGCGTCGCCGGAGGGATCGCCCTGTGCTACGCGGCGCTCGCCGCCATTGGCGCCGCAACCTACCGCGCCATCACGTTCTCGCGCCAAACCACCTAACCCCCCTTTATCTCCATGAATTCCACGCTTAAGGCGCTCCAGGCGGCATGCCTGCTTGCGGCGCTCACCCTTTTCTCAGCCCTTGGATACGCGGCCGACCCCGCGACGCCGCAGGGCAACAGCCCCTCGGCGGCGGCGGCCGAGCCGGCCTCCCCGACCGTGACCCCCAAGCCGGAGACACCCCTCCACGAGATCGGCGGCAATGAGCCGACTCCCGCGCCCGCAGCCGCCCCGGCTCCTGCCGCAACGGCCGCTCCCGTCTCGCAGGACAAGCCTTCGAGCCGCAACAGCCCACACATGAATGGCGAAGACATGGTCGCCGTCATGGGCTCGGTCGCAGTCCTTGCCGACGAGCATTGCATAGGAAATGCGGTCTCGGTCATGGGCCCGGTCACCGTCGACGGAATCGTGGACGGCAACGCCGTGGCTGTGATGGGCCGGAATGAGATCACCGGAACGGTCCACGGGAATGCCGTGGCCGTCATGGGCGTCCTCAAGCTTGGACCCAACGCGCACGTCGACGGGAACGCCGTCTGCGTGGGGGGAGTCGTCGACCGGGCGCCCGGCGCCTATGTGGGCGGAAACGTGGTGTCGCAGGCCAGGGGCCTCAATTTCGAGGACAACTCGGCGGCCTACTCCTGGTGGCACCATGGCCTGAGGCTCGGCCGCCCTCTGGCGTTCGGGCCGAACCTGCACGTGCTCTGGATCATTAATTTTGTCCTGATCGCCTTCTATGCCCTGCTGGCGCTCGCCTTCCCCAATGGCGTCACCAAGTGCGGCGACACCCTGACCCATCGGCCGGGCATCACCTTCCTGACCGGGATCCTGGCGATCCTCGGCCTGCCGGTGCTCTTCATCCTGCTCCTGGTGACGGTCGTCGGGATACCCGTGGCCCTGGTCGTGCTCCCGCTCGCGGTCCTGGCGGCGGTCATGTTCGGCAAGTCGGCGGTCTACGCCCTGATCGGGCGCTCCGTCCTCGGAAAGCCGACGAACGCCGCCCTAGCGGTCCTGGCGGGCGCGCTCATCATGGTCGTGTTCTACTTCATCCCCTTCCTCGGGCTGGCGATCTGGTCCCTTGTGGCGTTCCTGAGCTTTGCCTGCGCCGTCACGACGCTCTTCTCTTCGACAAAGCAGACACAGCCTGCGGTCGCGGCCGCCCCAGGGGCTCCCTTGGCTGCAGCCCCGGCCGTTCCCCCGGCGGCCCCGGTTGCCTTGGCCGTACCCCTGGTTGTTGCAGCAGCCTACCCGGAGTCGGTCTCCGGGCAACCCCAGCCTCCTGCAGCCGAAGCCGTTCCCCCGGTCGTTCCCCCTGTGATTGCCGCGGCCGCCGCGGCACCGGTACCCCCGACCTACACGCCTGCCGCCGCTGCCGTCGCCGCCTCGGCCGCCCAGCTGTCATCTGAGGTTTCGCTTCCGAGGGCCGGATTCTGGGTCCGCATGGTGGCGCTCCTGGTGGACGTGATCCTGATCGGCGCCGTCACGCACATGCATAACGGCATGAATGACGTGTTTCTTCCCGCGATTGCCGCCTACGGGGCCGTCCTCTGGAAGTTCAGGGGGGCCACGATTGGAGACATCATCTTTGGATTGAAGGTTGTCCGGGCGGACGCAAAGCCGCTCGACTGGATGACCGCCATCGTCCGCGCCCTTGCGTGCTTCCTTTCGCTGATTGCCGTGGGGCTCGGCTTCTTCTGGATCGCATTCTGTCCGGAAAAGCAGGGCTGGCACGACAAGATCGCGGGAACCATCGTCGTGAAGCTGCCGAAGGGCACATCCCTGGTCTAGGCAGAAGGCGGTTGAAATCCTGGCCCGGAGCGGTGCAAGGTAGGCACCGCTCCCGATGGCAACCCAACGCACCCCGGCTAAGAAACCGCTCCCCAGGAAGGCGCCCCTGGTGGGGCTGATCATGGGGAGCACGTCCGACTGGGAGACCCTGCGCCACGCCGCCGAGGCGCTCGATGATCTCGGCGTCCCCTACGAGAAGCGCGTCGTGAGCGCCCATAGGACGCCCCGCCTCATGTTCGAGTATGCGTCGACGGCCGCTGAGCGCGGCCTGAGGGTCCTGATCGCGGGCGCCGGAGGCGCCGCCCATCTTCCCGGGATGAGCGCCTCCCTCACGCAGCTGCCTGTCCTGGGCGTCCCGGTGGAGGGCGCCGCCTTGAAGGGGCTCGATTCCCTCTGCTCCATTGTCCAGATGCCCGCGGGAATCCCGGTCGCCACCTTTGCCATCGGCAAGCCCGGGGCTATCAACGCGGGTCTCTTCGCTGCGTCCCTCCTGGCGCACGACCACCCGGCAATCGCGCGGGCGCTCCTGGCCCGGCGCAGGGCGCAGACGCGCAAGGTGCTTGGCGCCCGGCTGCCGTGATCGCTCCCGGAAGAGCGATAGGCGTCCTGGGCGGAGGCCAGCTGGGCCGGATGTTTTCGCACGCGGCGCAGGACCTGGGCTACCGGGTCCATGTGTTTGAGCCTTCATGTCCCTGCCCGGCGGGCCAGGTGGCGGACCGCGCGACCTGTGCGTCTTACGACGACCTCGCGGCCCTGGAGGCGTTTGCGAGGACCGTGGACGTCGTGACCTACGAGTTTGAAAACATCCCGACCGAGCCCCTTATTGCGCTCGAGTCGGTGGCCCCGCTCATGCCCTCAAGGTCGGTGCTTCACGTGTGCCAGAACCGGGCGAGGGAGAAGGCCTGGCTCAGGCAGAACGGGTTCCCGCACGCCCGCTACGCGGAGGCCCTGGAGGGGGACATCGAGACGGCGGCGGCCGAGGTGGGCATTCCCTGCGTCGTGAAAACGGCCGACTTTGGCTACGACGGCAAGGGACAGATGAAGATCGCGACGCAGCAGGACCTGGCCCAGGCGTCGGCCATCTTCCGCGGGCGGCGCTGCGTCGTGGAGCAGTGGGTGGAATTCGAGCGCGAGATTTCCGTCATCTGCGCCCGGACGGAGCCGGGTGAGACCCGGGCCTTCCCCGCCTCGGAGAACCTCCATACCAACCACATCCTGGACGTGTCGATCGTCCCGGCCCGGATCCCGGCGGCCGTGGCCGAGTCCGCGCGGGAGCTGGCGGTGCGGATCGCCGGTGCGCTCGGCGTCGTTGGCCTGGTGGCGGTCGAGATGTTCCTCACGGCCTCGGGCGAGGTGATCGTGAACGAGATCGCTCCGCGGCCGCACAATTCCGGGCACTGGTCGATGGACGGATGCGAGACCAGCCAGTTCGAGCAGCACGTGAGGGCGATCTGCGGACTGCCCCTCGGGCCCACCGGGGTGCGCAGCCCCACGGTCATGGTGAACATCCTCGGCGACGCCTGGTTCCGCGCGGACGGTGCGCGCGTGGAGCCAAACTGGGGCGCCGTGCTGGCCGAGCCCAGGGCGAAACTCCACCTCTATGGCAAGCCGGAGCCGCGGGTCGGCCGCAAGATGGGGCATTTCACGGTCCAGGGTGCCGGGGTGGCCGACGCCCTGGAACTAGCCCTTGCGATCAAGGCCCGGCTCTAGGGAGCCGCGGTTATTTCGGGAGTAGCTCGGAGACGAGGGCCTTCTCCTCCTTCAGCTCCTTCTCGGTCGCGGAAATCCGCTCCTTGGAGAAGTCCGTGAGCTTGAGGCCCTGCACGATCTGCCACTTGGTCCCGTCGCTGCGTATCGGGTAGGAGAACATGAGGCCCTTCTCGATCCCGTAGGATCCGTCGGAGCAGACCGCCACGCTGAACCAGTCGCCCTCGCGCGTGGGCGTCGTCAGGTTGCGCACGGTGTCGACAACGGCATTTGCCGCCGAGGCCGCCGAGCTGAGCCCGCGCGCCTTGATGATGGCCGCGCCGCGCTGCTGCACCGTCGGCAGGAACGTGTCCTTAAACCAGACATCCTCCTTGATCACGTCGATCGCGGGTTTGCCGGCAATCCGTGCATTGTAGAAATCCGGGTACATCGTCGAGCTGTGGTTGCCCCAGATCGCCAAGTTGGTGACGGCTGTCGTGTCGTTGCCGGACTTCTGCGCGATCTGGGTGACCGCACGGTTCTGGTCGAGCATCGTCATCGCGAACCAGCGGTCCTTCGGGATGGAGGGAGCGTTGTTCATCGCGATCAGGCAGTTCGTGTTGCAGGGGTTGCCGATGACCAGCACGCGGACGCCGGGGGCGGCGTTCTTGGCGATGGCCTGGCCCTGGCCGGTGAAAATCTTTCCGTTGATTCCCAGCAGGTCCTTGCGCTCCATGCCCGCCTTGCGGGGAACCGATCCGACCAGCAGCGCCCAGTCGACGCCCTTGAATCCCTCATCCAGGGATGCGGTGGGCTTCACGCCCTTCAGCAGCGGGAAGGCGCAGTCCTGCAGTTCCATCACCACGCCGGCGAGCACGGGAAGGGCCGGCTCGATTTCGATCAGGTGGAGGATGACGGGCTGGTCCGGCCCGAACATCGAACCCGATGCTATGCGGAATAGCAGAGAGTATCCAATTTGACCGGCTGCGCCGGTGACGGCCACACGAATGGGTGTTTTCATGGAAAGGGTATGATGAAGCAAAATTGTGCCCGAGCGCACGGAGTAAAAACGGGACGGGTTAAAAGTACCGGCTTTCCCGGGAGGCGGAAAAGATCAAAAGCGCTTGGCCAGCGATGAATGTATCTCTCTCACAAGGGCTTCCGTTGTTTCCCAGCCAATGCAGCCGTCCGTTATGGATACCCCCCTGCGCAGCTTATAGATGGGCTGGGGGAAGGGCTGGCTGCCGGCTTCCAAGTTGCTCTCGATCATGGCCCCCTTGATCGAGGTGTTGCCCGCGGCGATCTGGGCCAGGAGTTCGCGCATGACGTCGGGCTGGCACTCCGGCTTCTTCTTCGAGTTGTCGTGCGAGCAGTCGACAAGGATGGACTTGATCAGGCCGGCGGCCTCAAGCAGCTGCTCGGCCTTCCGGATGTGTTCCGCGGAGAAATTGGGCCCGGCCGAACCGCCCCGGAGGACGATGTGGCAGTTGGGATTGCCAGCGGTCACCACGGCCGAGGCGGCGCCGTCCAGGTTGATCCCGAGAAAGGTCTGGGGTTGCGACGCTGCGCGGATGGCGTTTATCGCCGTTTGCAGGGAACCGTCGGTGCCGTTCTTGATTCCCATCGGCATCGACAGGCCCGATGCCATCTGCCGGTGGGTCTGGGACTCGGCGGTGCGCGCCCCGATGGCGGACCAGCATATCAGGTCGGCGATGTACTGCGGAGTGATGGGATCGAGGAGCTCGGTGGCGGTGGGCAGCCCCAGGTCCAGCACGTCCCGAAGGAACCCCCGGGCGATCCGCAGACCGGAGGCGATGTCATAGGAGCCGTCGAGTTGCGGATCCATGATCAGGCCCTTCCAGCCCACGGTGGTCCTCGGCTTCTCGAAATAGACGCGCATGACGATCATGACCCGGTCGGAGACCTCCTTGGCGAGCGCCGCAAGCCGCTGCGCATACTCGCGCCCCGCGTCCACGTCGTGGATGGAGCAGGGGCCGACGATCAGCAGCAGGCGCCTGTCGTCGGTGAACATCAGCTTGTGGATGTCGAGGCGGGAACGGCTCACAAACTCCCCCTGGGCCTCGCTCTTTGGCGTCTCGGCCAGAAGCGCTGCGGGCGAGGGGAGGGTGCGTGTCTCGACGACATTGATGTCCGAGGTCTTTTGCATGGGGTCCCGTGAAGAAGCCGTCATCGCCGCGCTCCGCAAGGGATTTTGGAAGCTAATGTTGCCTCGACCGCCGAATTTGGGCAAAAAAGTGGCGGGCCGCCTACCCCTAGACGGCCCGCCTTTGCTTTCTTATTTACCCCAAAACTCCCGCTAGGCGGGAGAAGTGGAAAAATCTACTGTGCTATAGGTAAACATATCGCGGTTATCGTCAAGCTGCTGTGCAACAAATAGTGAGGTTGATTCCTAAGTAATTTATTATAAATCTTTTGCCCGTGATGAATTTTTCCGCACAAATTGCATTTTATCCCTATTTTCCGGCCTGCGTGCTTCGTGCAACGGGACCGGATGCGCCAACGTTCCTACAGGGCCAATTCACCAACGACTTAGGGAAAATGACAACGGGGAGCTCCGCCTATGGCCTGTGGCTCGACCGCAGGGGCAGGGTCATCGCGGACAGCCAGGTCATCCGTGGGCTGGCTGTGAATGAGTTCCTCATTGTGAGCGCCTCCTCGGAATCCTCCGTGGTGGCGGCCCATCTGCAGGGGCACCTCATTGCAGACGAGGTGGAGATTTCGGACGAGACCCGGGCATGGAGGGGCGTGGCGCTCGTGGGGCAGGGGGCCGGCGGATGGCTTGCGTCCGCGCCGCGCCCGGGATTCGCGTTCCGGGGCCGGCGCTCCTCAGCGGAGAACTTCGATTGGGTCATGCCTCTCGGCGAGTGGCCGGCGGCGGCCGAGGCCACTTCGGGCATGCGCCAGGTCGATGAGGCGGAGACCGAGCTCATGCGCATCCGGTCGGCCATCCCGCGCATCCCGATGGACATCGGGCCAGGGGATCTTCCGAACGAGGGGGGCTTGGATGCCCAGGCGATATCGTATTCAAAAGGCTGTTACCTTGGACAGGAGGTGATGGCGCGCGTCAAGGCCCTGGGACGCGTGCGAAGGGGCCTGGTGCGGGTTGCCGGAACGGGCGAGCCCCCGGCCGTCCCCGCCGCCCTCTGGAGCGGGGAGTCACGGGCGGGCGAGCTCCGGAGCGTGGCGCGCGACGCCGGGGGCTTCGCCGGCCTGGCGCTTGTCACGGCGGAGCTTGCCGCGGGCGCCGGGGCCTTCTCGCTGACACGGGGTGCCGCACCCACGGTGACAAAGCGCGGCTTTGAGCCCGGCACGCCGGATTGCGTTTGACCGCCTCCGATCGAGGCCATTGCCTCGATTTTCGCGCAACTCCATGAACAAGGCTGAACTGGTAAACGAAGTGCACAGGCTGCTAGGTGACGGGACTTCCCTGGCTGCGTCCGAGCGTGCCGCCGATAGTGTGCTCCAGGCGATCAAACGCGGCCTCAAGCGTGACGGCGAGGTGCACCTGGTCGGATTCGGAACGTTCACCGTCGCGCAGCGATCGGCCCGAAAGGGTTTCAACCCCCATACGCGCCAGCCCATGAAAATCCCTGCGATGAAGCTCGTGCGCTTCAAGGCGGGCTCAAGCCTCCGGGGCCTGCGCTAAGGCGATGACCAACACCCTCATTACGAGGTTCCGCGCGGTATTCGGCCGCGAGCCCGAGTTCATTGCCCGGGCGCCCGGGCGGATCGAGTTCATCGGCAACCACACCGACTACAATGGAGGCCCGGTGCTCGGCGCGGCGATCGACCGGAGCGTCTGGGTCGGCCTCGCTCGCAGGACCGACGGGAAGAGGCGCTTTGCCAGCGACACCAAGCCCGGCGTGCTCGAGCTGGCGGCCGACGCCGCCCTCGAGCGGATCACCGGACCCAGCTCCTGGGCAAATTACCCGCTCGGGGTCCTGGCGGCCATGAGGGACTCCGGGGTGGCATCCCCCGCAGGATTCGATTACCTGGCGGTCTCAAACGTGCCTATGGGCGCGGGCCTGAGCAGCAGCGCCGCCATCGAGCTTTCATCGGCGCTTGTGTTCCTCGAGGCAACGGGCACCGCGATGGGGAGGGAGGCCCTCGTGAAGCTGGGGCGCAAGGCCGAGAACGAATTCGTGGGGGTCCCCTGCGGGATCCTGGACCAGGGTGTCTCCGGTTTCGGCAAGAAGGACCACCTGGTCTACATCGACTGCCGGGGCCCGAGCTTCGACACCGTGCCGCTGCCCGCGGGATCGAATTTCTGGATCTTCAACACCCACACCAAGCACGCCCTGATCGACGGCCTCTATGCGGCCCGCCACCAGGAGTGCATGGATGCGGCCAAGGTGATCGGCGTCCCGCAGCTCGTGGACGCGACCCCTGCGATGCTCCTGGCCGCGGAGCAGAAGCTCTCCCGGACCGCCTTCAAACGGGCTCGGCACGTGGTCGACGAGATCGCGCGGGTGGCGGCCGCCGTCTCGGCCCTGCGCGCCGGAGACCTTGCGGCGGTCGGCAAGCTGCTCCTCGCCTCGCACCGCAGCTCGCGAACCTGGTTTGAGAACAGCAGCCCCGAGCTCGATTTCCTGGTCGACAACCTGGGGTCGGAGGCGGGCGTCTACGGCGCCCGGCTGACGGGAGGCGGATTCGGGGGCGCTGCAATGGCGCTCACCAACGACGCCTTCGGGGACGAGGCCGGCCTGCGCATCTCGGACGCCTACCTGGCAAAGTTTGGCTCGCGTCCCGAGATCATCCACGCGCGGACGGGAGACGGGGCGGCCTTGGTCACAATAGCCCCGTGAGCTGGTCGAACCAGGCGTCGACCCAGCCCCTTAGGAAAAGGAAATAGAGGGCGCCGGCTATCGCGAGCATCGGCCCGAAGGGGACGTGCACGCCGAGGCCCATGTCGGCCGGCTGGCCGTCGGGTGTCTCCGCGCGCGGCGCGCCGGAGCCCGGCTTGCCTGCGACCTTCTGCCAGGCGAGGGCGGCCCCGATCCAGATCGTTCCGACAGCGGCACCCCCGAAGATCGAGAACATGGCGCCGTGCCATCCGCAGAAGGCCCCGATGGCGCCCACGAATTTGACGTCGCCAAAGCCCATGGCCTCCTTCTTCAGCGCGGCCTCAGCGACCAGCGCAATCCAGAGGACGACGCCGGAGCCGGCCACCAGGCCCACGAGCGATGCCGAGCCCGAGCGCAGGCTGTCCACAATGTAGAATCCGCTGTGCTGGCCATGGAGCTCGGGGACGAGCGTGGACAGGACCAGGCCCTCGATCGCGAGGCCGATCGTGAACGCATCCGGGATGATCATGTGGTCCAGGTCGATGAACGTGCCGCAGATGAGCGAGCCGAGGAACACCCAGCCGCAGACCGCGGCCGACGGCGGCATGCGCAGCCAGCACGCGAGGAAGAGCGCGGCGGTGAGCAGCTCGACGAAGGGGTAACGCACGGAGAAGGGCCGTCCGCAGCAGCGCGCGCGTCCCCGCAGGAGGAGCCACGAGAGGATGGGGATGTTGTCATACCACGCGATCGGCGTGCCGCACCCGCAGGCGGATCCCGGCCGGACGATCGATTTTCCCGCGGGCACCCGGTAGATGACCACGTTCAGGAAGCTGCCGATGCACGCCCCGAGGATGAACACCACCGTGGGGAAAAAGAGGGGGTGCAGGGCTGCCACGTCGGCGAAAGCTCGGATCATGGGTAGATATTGGACGATCCCGATGTCAGGAGCCAAGAGCCTTCGCTGCCGCGGTCCTCATGGCCGGAGCGGTCCGCGAGGCGGGCTGCCCGGACCAGATCTCAAGGGACTTTGCCCCTTGGTGGACGAGCATTCCGAGCCCGTTGGCGCGCGCGATGCCGAGCTCGCGTGCCTGGGCAAGGAGCCGGGTCTCCGGGGGGTTGTAGACCATGTCGAAAACCGCGGCGATCCCGGGCAGCAAGCGGAGGTCCACCGGTGGGAGGTCGGACGTGCGGAGACCGGCGCTTGACGCATTGATCACCAGGGCCCCCGGAGGGATGGCCGGCGCGTGGAGCCCGGGCCCGATCCCGTAGAGGGGAATGCCCCGGGCGATCGGGGCAAGGTGGAGGAGGAGCGTGTCCAGATTCGCCCGAGTCCGGTTCATGACCCAGATCCCGGCGCACCCCTGCCGCAGGCACTCGACCGCGGCGCCCCGCGCGGCGCCCCCCGCCCCGAGGAGCACGACGGAGGTGCCGGAGAGGCCAAGGCCCAGGTCCTCTGTGATTGCGGCCGAGAGGCCATAGCCGTCGGTGTTGTATCCCCGCCACCCGTCGGCCTCGCGCAGGAGGGTGTTCACGGCTCCGGCCTCCCTAGCTCCCGCGTCCAAGCCCGCGACGAGGCCGACGGCCTGGATCTTGTGGGGCACGGTCAGGTTAACGCCCCGGAAGCCGTTTCTCGCCATTAGGTCGAGGGCCTCCGGCAGCCTCTCGGGCTCGACGTCAAAGGCGAAGTAGCGCCAGTCACGAAACCGGGCGTCCGTTTGGGCGAGCTCGGCCAACGCAGCCGTATGCATCTGGGGGCTGACGGAATGGGAGATCGGATGGCCGATCACGGCGAGCCCCGTGCCGGCGTGCGGCCAGTGCCCCAGCTCGGACAGGGTAAGGACGGGGTTCAGGACTGGAGGTACCGCTCGTGGGTCGCCTCGAACTCGTCGGCAAACTCCGAAAAGATCTGCGCGCGCGCCAGGTCGCTTGCGGCCGAGTAGTGGTTCGCGAGGTTGCGGCAGCTGCGGCAGAGGACCTCGCGGATCGTGGTGGGCGCAAGGTCCGAGGGCTTGGGTGCGATGTGATTGGAGCGGAGCAGCGCGAACACCTCCTCGGCGTCCCTGAAGAGGCCTTGGTCGAACGGGTCGATGAAGAAGGGGGTCTCGTCGGCGTAGCAGCCCACGACGAAATGCCCGGGGAGTCCCACGGGCTCAAGCGGGAGGCCCAGGCGCTCGCCCACCAGCAGGTAGAGGACGCTCAGCGAGATCGGGATCCCCTTGCGGCGGGTGAGCACCTTGTCGATGAAGCTGTTCATCGGGTCGGTGTACTGCTCGACATTGCCGCGGAAACCCCACTCGTGGAAGAGGACCCGGTTCATGACGCGGCACTTCTCCCTGTTCGAGGACGGCTCGGAAATCAGCTCGCGGCACCTCGAAGCCATCTCGTCGATCTCGGCCCGGCATTCGGCGATGTCGAGCTGGGGTGTCACGGTGCGGGCCAGCAGGAGCGTGCCCGTCTCAAGCTCGTAGTTGAGCGAGCGGATGAACGCGCGGAACTCGCTCACGGGATCCGTGAGCTTCAGCTCATCTATGAACCAGGAGGCATGGCGCGCGAGAACCCGGTTCGAGCTGTGCGCGATCTCCTGCAGGAGCGTCGCCGCGGCAGCTCCGTGGGAGGAGAATCGGGCGAGGAGGGCCCGGCGGACGGTGGGACTTGGATCGTCCAGAAGACCCAACAGCGCCTCTTTTTCAGCAGCAGGCAGTGTTTCCGTTTCCACGCCCAAAATTGGAATCTGGTTTGTCTGCGCGTGGCAATACCGGAACGGGAAAACGGGAGAATATTCTTGCGGCTTAAGTCGTGCGCGCACCGAAAAGCGCGGAGCCCACGCGCACGATCGTGCTTCCCTCAAGGATTGCGGCCTCCAAATCGCCGCTCATGCCCATCGAGAGCACCGGCAGCGCGACGCCCAGGGTCCGGCCCAGCCTGTCCCTGATTTCCCTGAGGCCCGCGAAGGCGCGTCGGGCGACGGATGGATCCTCCGAAAGCGGGGCTATCGCCATCAGGCCCTCGACCCGCAGGTTGCGGTGCGCGAGGGCCGCGGCAAGGAGCGCCTCGGCCTCCTCGGGCTCGACGCCGGACTTCGCGGGGTCGTGGCCCGAGTTCACCTGGAGCAGCACCGGCTGGGTCTTGCCGAGCTCGCCTGAGGCCCGGTCGATCAGCTGGAGGAGCTTTGCGCTGTCCACGCTCTGGATGCGGTCGAAGCAGCCGACGGCGAGGCGGGCCTTGTTGGACTGGAGGTGGCCGATCAGCTCCCACGCTATTCCCGCAGGCGCCCCCGGTTTCTTCTCGGCAGCCTCCTGGACGCGGTTCTCCCCGACAGCCCTTAACCCGTACCTGGCAGCATATTCCACCGCCTCGACGGGGAAAAACTTGGTGACCGCGAGCAGCTCCACATCGGCCGGATCGCGGCCCGCAAGGCCGCACGCCGTCCCGATGCGGGCGCGGACCAGGTCGGCGCGGCGCTTAAACTCCCCATAGTCTGGCAGCATACTCTTCGTAAGAAAAACTACTTCTGAGTTTACGCGAGCGAACAACCCCGAGTAGTCTTGGGTGCAATAGCCTAGCTAATCATGCAAATCGACAATTTTAAGATATTCGCAGATCTCGTTGAGACCAAGAGTTTCTCGAAGTCCGCGAAGCTTAACGGCATCACGCAATCCGCGGTCAGCCAACAGGCCCGCGCCATGGAGCGCCATTTCAAGGTGCTTCTGGTCGACCGGAGCCAGAAGCAGTTCCAGCTGACGCGGGAGGGCCAGAGGGTCTACGAGTCGGCCAAGGATGTCCTCCATGCCTACGAGACCCTCCTGTCCGAGCTTCAGGAGATGAAAAAGGTCGTCAGCGGCACCATCCGCATCTCGACGATCTACTCGATCGGCCTCCACGAGCTTCCCCCGTACATCAAGAAGTTCCTCCACGACTTCCCCTCCGTGAACGTGCGCGTTGAGTATCGCCGGTCGAACCTGGTCTACGAGGACATCCTCCACAACTGCGTCGACTTTGGCCTGGTGGCCTTCCCCGCGAAGGTGCGGCAGGTCGAGAACATCCCCTTCCGCAACGACCACCTGGTCGTCATCTGCAACCCCCACCATGCCCTCGCCAAGCGGGGAGAGGTGTCCGTGGCCGACCTCGCGGGCCAGAAGTTCATCGGCTTTGACCCGGATATCCCCACGCGCAAGGCGGTGGACCAGATCTTCCGGGACAACAAGCTCGAGATAGAGACGGTCATGGAGTTCGACAACGTCGAGACCGTGAAGCGCGCCGTGGAGATCGATCACGGCATCGCGATCGTCCCCCAGGCAACCATCCTCCAGGAGGCCAAGCAGGGAACGCTCGCGATCCTGAAGTTCAAGGGGGCGGGCTACACCCGGCCCCTTGCGCTCCTGCACCGCAAGGGCAGGGTCCTCACCCCGGCGATGAAGAAGTTTGTCGAGATCCTCGGGCTTGACCTTCCCGAGGCCCGCGGGGCCTGATTTGCCGGTTTGGGCACGGTGTGCCATCGTATCGGCGGATTCACCCCCACGATTGCGAACATTGAAAACCGCCCTGCTCCGCCTGGTTGCGCTGGTCGCCCTCTCCCTGGCCCCGTTGGCCTTGGTGGAGGCAAGCCCGGTCAAGCCATCCCCCGCCCCGTCCTGGTCGCTCAAGGATGTCGACGGGAAGGTCGTCACCTGGGCCCAGTTCAAGGGAAAGGTCGTCGTCATTGATTTCTGGGCCACGTGGTGCCCGCCCTGCCGCACCGAGATCCCGGGCTACATCGCCCTCCAGAAGAAATACGGGGCGGACGGACTGGTGATCGTGGGGATATCCGTCGACACCGACGGGCCCGAGGTCGTGAAGAAGTACATGAAGGAGATAGGGATCAATTACCCGATCGTCATGGCCGACGACGCGGTCCAGGAGGCCTTTGCCCCGATCCAGGGGTATCCGACCACCTTCATCATAGACCGCGACGGCCGCATCCGGAACAAGAAGCTTGGACGGGAGCCGACGGCCGAATTCGAGAAGGAATTGCTCTCAATCCTTAGGCTGCCCGCAGCTTGAGGGGCGCGGGGCTGGCGATAACCCCTTAACGCCAGCCCCGCTTTTAGTCTGACCGGCTTAACGCCGGCTCGATACTACCCAAAACCCCGCTATACTGCGTAGGTTGATTCCTTAGAGCATCTGGCGTGCCAGCCGGTTAGTCTTTTGCAAATTGCAATGCGCCCCCGAGCTCGTCGGCAATGATGCGATCGCTCCTGCAGCGCGGCATCTTGTTCTGGCCGCCCCATTTCCCGTGGTAGCGCATCCATTGTTCGAAGACGCCGGGCATCACAAGCCTCACGAACGGGGAGTCCAGCGCCCCCCCGTTGCGCTTGGCCTCGTAGTCCTCGTTGAGCCGCTTCAACTCCATATCCAGTTCCACGGCCATGACCGGGCCCGTGGGGGTGAGCAGGGTTCCCGGCTTGAGCTCCACCCACCACTCGTGGCGACCGCGCACCTTGCCCGTGGAGGAATTGACGAAGAGCGGGGCAACGTGGAAGTTGGTGATGGTCCAGCCGTTGCGCCTGCAGACCGCAAGGAGGGCGTCCGTGATCTCCTTCTCGATCACGTGCTCGCCGAAGGCGCTCAGCTGGAGCCGGGTGCGTCCCACGTAGCTGAGCCTGGGGGGCTGGAGCGAGTTGAACCGGACGACATCGCCAATGACATAGCGCGCCAGCCCGGCGGGGGTGGTGAGGATCAGCGCATAGTCGATCCCCGTCGACACGTCGGAGAGCGGCACGGCCTTCGCTCCCAGGAACTCAAGCCGGCCCTCGTCGAACTCGGACATCGGGAGAAATTCGTAGAACACGCCGGCGTTCGCCATGAGGCGCAGGCCCGCCGAGGCCTCCGCATCCTGGGCTGCGATGAAGGCCTCCGAGGCGGGATAGACCTCGTGGAAGTTGACCGAGGGGCCGAGGACCGTGCGCAGCTCATCCTGGAACGGCGCAATGGGCACGCCCCCGTGCACGTAGCACTCGAAATTGGGCCAGAGGGCCTGGAGGTGCGGCACCGGGCGCCCGGCATCGGTCGCGCGGTTTCGCAGCGCCTCGGCCAGGATCAGGATCCATCCCGGGATTCCTGCCAGGACCGTGATGTCCAAGTCCAGGGTCCGCTCGGTGATGGCGGTGATCTTGTCGGGCCAGTCGGCCATCTGGGCAATCTCCGTACCGGGCTCGTAGAGATGCCTTTCGACCCAGCCCGGGAGGTTCAGGGCCGCGATGCCGCTCAGGTCGCCGGCGTAGGCCTCGAACGGCTCCGACTCTGGGATCGCCGTGAGCGTGGAGGAGCCTCCGAGGAAGAGATGCCGGCCGTTGAACGCGCGCGTGCTGCCGATCCGCGCGGTATACCAAAGTATGGAGTCGAGCCCGGCGTGCTTGAAATGATGGAGCATCGCCTCGGTCACCGGTATATATTTCGTGCGGCCGGCCGTGGTGCCCGACGACACGGAGTAGAGCTGGCACGTCCCCGGCCACAATATATTGGCGTCGCCCATCTTCATGCGCTCGATGTGCGGGGCGAGGTTCTCATACGTGCGCAGCCGCACCCTGTCCCGGAACTCGCTGTAGGCCATCCCGGGCTCGACCCCGTCTCCCCGCCACACCAGGCCTCCCGAGAGCTTTCGTATCAGTGTGTCAAATACCCGCCCCTGCACCCTCCCAAAGTCCGTGCGGCGCTTCAGCTTCTTGGCCGCGCGGGACGACAGCAGGCCCGCGCCGAACTTCAAAAGGCTTCTGGAGACGACAACCATTCCGGTACTCTTTGATACAAGAGCAGCGGCGCGTTGTCGAAAGCTGCAAGCGAATTCAGGCCGCGAGCACCAACTTACTGGTTCTTAACCTTCCGCAGAGAGCCGTGAAATGGGGCGGAAATTGATAATAATGTAAAATAAGCGGGGAGTGCTGCACGGCGCAGTGGCCTCCGCGAACGGTGAGCGCCTGAGGGGCCGGGAAAAGGGCCGTGCCGCGCGAGCGGAGTATCCTCCGGGGGTGTCCCGGCCCGGCGACGGTTCAAAACCCAAAGTGCGTCCGCAATGCGAAATTTTCGCGGCTGAAACGCTGGCGTTACTCCGGGGAAACGCTTGGCTTGGGCCCTGACCCCCACTCGAACCTCTTCCATGGCCTTTCCGGACATCCTCCTTGAGGACGCAAGCCTCGTGGCTTTCGACAAGCCAAGCGGGCTACCGGTCGTCCGGGGCCTGAAGGACAAGGCCGGCCCGACCCTGATGGCGATCGTGCGCGAGCGCTACGGGCCCTCCCTGGCCAACGTACACCGCATGGATGCCGAGACCAGCGGGATTGTCCTGTGCGCGAAGACCAAGCCCGCGCTCGATTTCCTGAGCGGGCAGTTCCAGTCGAAAACCGTGCAGAGGACCTACCAGGCGCTGGTGGTGCTTCTCCCCGAGGAGGCGGCGGGGCTTGACCGCACCCGCGTGAGGGACGAGTCGGGCGCCCTGCCGCCGGAATTCACGGTGGACCTGGCCCTGGGCGACGACGAGCACCGGCCGGGCCAGGTGAAGGTCTTCTTCCACAAGCGGGGCGGCAAGCCGAGCACGACGGACTTCCGGGTGCTCGAGTCCTTCGGCCGGTTCGCGTGGATCGAATGCCGCCCCCAGACCGGCCGCATGCACCAGATCCGCGCGCACCTGGCCGCGGCCGGCGCCCCGGTCCTGAACGACGCCCTCTACGGGGATCCCGACTCGGTGCTCCTGCTCTCGGAGCTCAAGCCCCACTACAAGGGGCGCGACCTGGAGAAGCCTCTCATTTCGCGGCTCGCCCTGCACGCGGCGACACTGGGTTTCACGCATCCGGAGGGCAGGGTGCCGGTCGAGGTCGTCTCGCCGCTCCCCAATGACTTGGCCGTGGCGCTCAAATACCTGCGGAAGTTCCCGGTCCAGCGCCGGCCCGGATCCTAGGGAACCGGGTGGGAGGGCGGCGGGGCCTGCGTCACGACCACGGTCTTGCGCCGCAGCGCCTCGCGGAGCACCGGCAGCGAGAGCAGGTAGACGATCAGGCACCAGAACGGCGCGACGACGGCCCACGCGGCGATCGCGTGGAGCGCGGTCATGCCGAACTTCTCAAAGAATTCCCTGGGGTCGTCCCAGAGCATGTGGTTCATCATGCGGATGCCCAGGTGCTCCGACGGCACGTGGAAGATCCAGTTGCCCAGGCGGACCATGAAATAGATCACGGGCAGGTGGACCGGGGTGCAGAGGGCATTCACCATCTGGATGATGGGCTGGTTCAGGCTCAGGACGACGCCCGCCACCAGGCAAAGGAGAGTGGTGGTGCCGAGGATCGGGAAAAGCGCCAGGGCGCTGCCGACGGCCAAGGTCAGGGCCACCTTCTCTGGGGTGATGCCCTGGGTGAGCTGCGCGGCGATCGGGTCGATCACATGGCGCTGCCACCGGGTGCGTGCCGGCGCGGCGGCCTCGGACTGGGGGGTTTCGTTCACCAAACGCCCACGCTACGGCATACTCGGACGCGGCTCAAGCGTTATGGGCCTGCGTCTTCCGTCGCGCCCTGGGCCAGCGAGCCCGCGTCGCGGTGCATCGGGTGGGCGTCGGCGCGCCGGGTGACGATCGGTTGGGTGGCATTCACGGTGGCGACCGCGATGGCCGCGGCCGCGGGAACGATCCGCTTCAGGGAGGCATACTCTGGGTGGACATGCTGGGCCCGGCTCGCCGCGGCGACCGAGTCGTGGTGGTCGGAGCGCTCGCCCTCGGCAAGGACCGAGGCCGGCACCGACTTCAGCCCCCAGATGAGGCCGGTCCAGGACAGGCACCGGAGCAGGTAGTAGGTGATGTCGAGTTCCCACCAGAAGAAGCCGTTGCGGGTCGAGCTCTGGTAGCGGTGGTGATTGTTGTGCCAGCCCTCGCCGAGCGTGACGATCGCCAGGATGAAGCTGTTGCGCGAGTCGTCCTCGGTCTTGTACCGGCGGCGGCCCATCAGATGCGCCATCGAGTTGATGCAGGAGGTACCGTGGAAGAGCGCCGTTGTGCTGATGAAGAAGCCCCAGACCAGCAGCTGCCAGCCGTTCGTGTGAAGGCCGGGTGCGTGCGTCCCGAGGAAGGAGCCAAGGCCGAAGATCGCCAGGGCGAAGGCGATCGGCACGACCGCGTCGAAGCGGTTTAGGAACACGAGCTCTGGGTAGCGGTCGAGGTCGCGCACCTTCGAGTAGTCCGTCGGGAAGTTGCGGCGGCTGGTGATCCAGCCGATGTGGGACCAGAGGAACCCGTGGACATGGGGCGAGTGGGCGTCCTCGGGCTGGTCGGAGTGCTGGTGGTGGTGCCGGTGATGGTAGGCCCACCACAAGGGCCCCCGCTGCACGGTGGTGCCCCCGCAGAGCGCCAGGATGAACTGCATCGGGCGCGAGGTGCTGTAGGTCTTATGCGAGAAATAGCGGTGGTAGACGCCGGTCACGGTCGCCATCCGAAAGAAGTAGAGCGCGACCGCGGTCCAGACCGCAAAGGCGCTCGCGCCGGTCCAGATGACCCCCAGGCACCCGAGGTGCAACACCATGAAGGGAATGCAGCGCACCCAGTCGACCCGGTCGGGCTCGTTGCGCACGGATTCGGCGCCCGAGGGCTGGAAGTCCGCGTCAAACCATTGGATCAGCGTGGAGAAGGTGCGGCGGAGGCGGCTTGGCATGGAGGGCGTTGTAAGGGAATAAACGATCCAGAACATCGCTTTGATGCAGGCACGGCAAGGCTGGTTTCCGCCGTGGTTGGAACCTATTCCGGTACAGGGCCTTTCGGGCCCAAACGTAACCTTAAAGCCATTGAGTGGACAAAAAAAGGGGCGCCCCCGCGAACGAGGGCGCCCCTGTTGGTTTCTATTTAGGTCTATTCTGATCAGTTCGCTGCGAACTCGCTCGAGTTCGCGGCCTCAACGACACGGACCGGGAGGATGACTTTCGTCGCCACCGGAGCGCCGTTGTGCAGAGCAGGCGTGAACCTCCACTGCTTGACCGCATCCACCACGGCTTCCGCAAAGGCGCGGTCCGAGGAGGACTTGACGTTGATGCCCGAGGTGTGGCCCGTCGTGTCTACGACGAATTCCACCTGGACGGACTGGCCGATGTCGTAGCTGTCGACGTGGGGTGAAACCACGGCGATGGGAACGGGGATATCGGTGCCCTTGCGAGCCGAGTCGATGTAGGATTGCTCAAGCGTCTTGGCCGAGGCGGCGAAGGGCAGGAGCGCTCCGAGACTGAGCAGGAGTGCGAGCTTGTTGTTGTTTTTCATGGCTTTCGTATAAACTCCGCTTGAAGCGGAGAGTTGTTTTTCTGGCTTATGGTTAAGCGCCCCTTCGTCGCCAGTGCGGATGCACCGTCAACAGCCAGGACGTTCTGATCGCGGAATGCCGTAAAGCGCCCACGATCAAAAGTTTAGTTTTGGGGACTGCCCAAAAGCCCGAAAAAGGCCGGCGTGACACTCGCACGAGTATGCCGACCGAGAGCCTTATTATCCCACCGGAAGGGGCCGGTTGGGATCCTGATCAAAGAACTTGGGGGTCCTTTGAAAGCAAAGTAGGTTGTGCGACTACAGACGCACCCTAGCTACTCTTGTTCCAAACTCTCAAGTAAATAGGGTTGATAATGTAAAAAGTAACCCGTTTGACACATAGGGTCAGGGACTTACGAAAACCCAAGACCCTGTCATAAACGGCCGGGGGACTGGAGGATAACGGGGGCTTCGCCCCCGTTAGTGACCTCAATCGGCCTTTTTCAGGAGGATATCTCCACTCAGGGTGGCCGCCTGAATCTGGGTTCCACCGCCGTTCAGGGTGCCCGTGACCACCTTTCCGCCGGTCATGGGCGGGAGCGGGGGAATGACCCCGGAGATCTGGACGTGCGCCTCGGCCAGGCCCTCGCGCACGGCATCCGCGGCCGCGTGCGCCGCCAGAGCCGCCTCCTCGGCGGCCTCCTTGATGGAGGCGCTGACGTCGTTGTGCCAGTCCCCATCGGAGTCCTGCGACCTGGCCTCTTCCCTGTTAAATAAATCCTTGCCGTCGATGGGCTTCGGGGGGGCGTCGGCCGAGGGTGCTGGGGGGGAGTCGGGAGACGTCGGCGGCACGGCCTTCACGGGCGCCACGCGCTGCTGCGACGCCCTGTGCGCGATCTCGGTCTTGGTCACCAGGGCCTTGTCGTCGAAATTGGACATGATCACGCCGCGGTGCGTCCGGAAGAGGATGTTCGCCTTCGAGTCCGAGGGCAGGTGGATCGTGATTTCCCCGTGCATCGAGGTGAACGAGAGGGGCCTTGAAGGGGAGAGGGACTTAACGTCCACGCCAATCTCGCCGTTCATGGTCTCGACGAGCGCCCCGCCGGTGACGTCCTCCAGCTTCACGTCGCCGCTCATCGTGCGGACATCGATGTCACCCGACAGTCCCGAGCAGCTGAGTTCGCCGTGCGCCGAATTGGAGACGATCACGGAGGTCGACCTGGGCACGGTGATCTCGAAGTCGGCGGAGCCGCCCGCCCATCCCTCGCCGCCGTATTCAAGGACGGCCACGTTGTCCTTCTCGGAGAGCAGGAAGCTCGAGCTGGTGGACAGGACGCGCATGCCGTCCTTGCGGGGGGTCGGGGCGAGGGAGGTCGAGTCGGACTTGACGGTGATCTCCTTCACGTCGTCGCCCCGGACCGATACGTCGCCGTGCCAGACGCGGACCTTGAGCGTGCCCGGCTTGGAGGGGTCCGAGAACGAGATCTGGCTGGTGGCCTCGTCGGCGCGCGTGGTGGCGCAGGGCGCCCATGCGAGGGCGACCGCCAAGAGGAGGGGGGATGTGGCTCTGATGGTTTTCATAAATCTGGGGGATTAGAGGAGGTCGATGGCCCGGCGGGCCGAGTCGCGGACGTCGGTGTCGGATTTCGGGTCGAGGCTCAGCTTGCGGAGCTCCGGGGAGGCCTCGCGGGCCTTTGCCGCGACCAGGAAGTCGATCATCGAGATCTGGACCAGCGGGTTGGACTCGCGGGGCAGGCAGGCGAGGACGCCGGCCCTCACCACCTCCTGCTCGGCGTGGCCGTACAGGGCGGAAAGGGCGTTGAGTCTCACGTTGATGCTGGGGTCGAAGGCCAGGGAGTTGATGAGGCCGTCGATGATCCTCTCGTCGGGCTTGCTGGAGCGGGCCGCCGTCAAGACCGTCTCCAGGCGGTCGCCTGTCGTGCGCTTCTGCAGGACGGACTGCTCCACGAGCTGGCCCATCGTGTCGACCCGGACCCTGAGGTCGGCAAGCTGGCGCTGGGTCGCGGTGCGCTCCCCGAGGACGAAGCCCAGGGCGAGCAGCGTGCACATGCCGAGCGTGCCCGTGAGGAGTCTTGCCCAGGGGAAACCCCGTGCCCTCCTCGGGCCGGCGGCCGCCCGCAGGGAGGCGGCCCACGCGGCCTCATCCTTCAGGGTGAGCTTCTCGGATTCGATGAGGCCCATCACCTTGGCGCGCAGCCTGTGGGAGGGAGGGGCGGAGGGGAGCGCATCGAGCGAGGCGAGCGTTTCGCGAACCTCCCCGAGCAGGCGGCGGCAATCGGCGCACGTCTCCAGGTGGCCTCGGACGAGCGCAGCGGTCTTCTCGTCGAGCCTCTCGTCGGAGAGCTCGGCCATGCGTTCACTGCAGGCTTGGCAGTTCATGTGGGATTCTCCTTTTGGATATTGAAATAATGGCCCCGGAGGGACTTCAGGGCGCGGTGCGCCCTCACCCGGGCGGCGCCCACGGAGCATTCGAGGACGGACGCGACCTCCGCAAACGAGAGTTCCTGGAGCCGCGAGAGGAGCAGCACCTCGCGGTCCTCGCGGTCCAGCCGGCCGAGCGCCTTTTGCAGGATCCGGTGGTCGTCGCGGAGGACGGCCGACTGGTCGGCGCTCCGGGACTCGTCGGCCTGGTCCTCCAGGTCCGAGGGGTCGACCGAAAGGGGTGCCGACGAGGCCTTCCTGAAATGGTCCGCGGCGCAGCGGCGAGCAAGGTGGTACATCCACGCCGTGAACTTGCCCTCGTCGCGGTAGGTGTGCCGGTACTTGAGCATGCGCTGGAAGACGATCTGCGAGATGTCCTCGGCCGCCACGCGGTTGCCGGTCAGCTTGGAGAGGTAGCCGAACAAGGGCCCGTGGTGGCGCTCGAAGAGCTCCCCCATGCCGTCCAGGTCGCCGTCGCGGACGGCCAGCATAAGCTCATGGTCGGAAAGCGGAGAGGGGGTGTCCACGGCTTGGCTTCCCCGGCATTCAACCCCGCGGGGGCACGGAAGCACAGGTATTTCGGAGTCCACGGGCGGCATTGGCGAAAGGGGTCATGGATCGGGGCATGCTGGGTATAGACGGGATAACCCCGACCGAACCCGAAACGTTACGGCGCAATTGTGTTTTGCGCTGCACACGGGTGTTGATCGGGGATCTTCCCTGCACTAGAAACCGGGTCCCACCCCATTATAAACCCATGAACCGACGCGAATTCATCCGGTCCTCCCTGGTCCTTTCGGCGGCCGTCGCCATCGGCCGCAGCGCCCGGGGCCAGCAGGCCCCGCTCTCCCCCTTCAATTTCGTGCCCCTGAGGAGGGATGTCGGCATCTTCACCGGCAGGGGCGGCACAATCGGCTGGCTCTCCTCGAGGGATTCGCTCGCCGTCGTGGACACCCAGTTCCCGGACACGGCGCTCACCTGCCTTAAGGGAATCCCCGGGATCGGCGGCCGCACGATCGATGCCACGCTCAACACGCACCACCATATGGACCACACGGCCGGCAACGTGGTCTTCAAGGGGGCCTCAAAGGTGCTCGTCGCCCAGGCGAACGTGCCGAAGCTCCAGTTTGAGGCCGCAAAGCGCGCCGAGCAGGGAACCAAGGTCGACCCCGCAGCCACCGTGGCCAGCCAGGTCTACGCGGACACCACGTTCACCGACGTGTGGCGCAGGGAACTCGGCTCGGAGATCGTCACGGCGGAGTTCCGGGGTCCGGCGCACACCGGGGGCGACGCCGTCGTCATCTTCGAGAAGGCCAATGTGGTCCACATGGGTGACCTGGTCTTCAACCGGATGTACCCGTACGTGGACCGGCCGGGCGGGGCGAGCATCCGGGGCTGGATCAAGTCGCTTGAGGATTCGGTTGCGGCGTACCCCGCCGACGCGATCTACATCTTTGGCCACGGAAACCCGAAGTTCGGCGTCACGGGCGCCCGCTCGGACCTCCTGGTGATGCGGGATTTCCTCGGGGCCGCCCTGGAGCACGTGCAAAAGGAGATCGATGCCGGCCACGACAAGTCCGCCGTCGTCGCAATCGAGAACATGCCCGGTTTCACCGACTTCCACGCGCCCCTTCCCAACCGCCTGGGGATGGTCCTCGGGGCGGCATTCGACGAATTGACTGCACCGAAGGCATAGGCCATCCTCCAACCCATGAGCTTCAAAGTCCTATTCAGGTCCATCGTGTTCCTCGCGATCCTTTTCGTGATGCTGTACATTGGGGTGAACAACAGGCAGGCCGCGGACTTCTACTTCCCCGTGCTTCTGGACAAGAAGCTGACGACGGATGCCGCGATGATCTATTTCGGCATGTTCGCCGTGGGCGTGATCGCGGGGACGCTGCTCACGGCCGGCTCCGGCAAGGGCCGCGGCAGTCCCTCCAAGAGCGAGAAATAGCCCTAGCGGCGGCCCCGTCTTCGCGGGTTCTTTAAGCCGGTCTCCAGCTTGTTGCGGACCTCCCTGAGGGCCAGGGCGGGGAGCTTGCCCTTCCGGGAGGCGACATAGACCCGGACCGCATCCGGGTCCCTCACCGAGAGGACGCGAAGCGCCCACGAGAGGGCCTTGACGACCATGGGATCCCGGTCGCCCAGGAGCAGGTCGCACACGGCCAGCGTCCGTGCGGCATCGCCCCGGCCGCCCTGCGATCGCACATTGAGCGGCACGGTGCTCACGAGGGCCGCCCTTCGCCACCACCGGTCCTTGGACCCGGCCCACCGGTGGACGAGGGCGGTGGGGATCCTCCCGTCCCGCCACGCCGGGCCGGAAATGTAGGGCGCGAAGCAGTCGACATCCTGCCAGGCCGCCATGCCTTTTCCCAGCAGAACGACGCTCCGGGGGTCGATTTGGGAGGGCGCCAGCGGATGGTGCAGGATGAGCTCGTAGGCGATGAAGCGGTGCCAGGGTTGGGGGGCCTGGGACAGATGGACTGCGATCGCGATCACGGAGCGGGCCGGCTCTGCCTGCAACTCGCGAGAAAGGCCGCGCCGGAAGGCGCGGACCTCCGAGACCGTGTCCCCGGACTGGACGCAGATCCTTCGGCTGATCGCCCGGGCGGCCGCCGCGTCCGAATTCGAGGGCATGGGGAGAGAGGGCGACGGCGGCCCTAGCCCCGGACCCGCCTCAAGTTGTCACAGACGATCGCGGCCGCGACGGCAGCATTCAGGGATTCGGCGGCTCCGACCCTGGGTATGGTCACGGAGAAGCTCACGACCCCCCGGACCTCCTCCGAAATCCCGCGGCCCTCGCTGCCGATCACAATTACGGCCGCCGGGAGCGCGGGCAGGCCCCTCACGTCCCGGCCCCCAAGGGCGCAGCCGATCACGGGGGCGGCGAGCCCGGTGAGCGCGGCGCCGAGCGGCGTCACGATCGCCCGAACCCGGGCAAACGAGCCCATGCTGGCGTGGATCACCTTCTGGGAGTGGAGGTCGGCGCATCCCGGGGAGAGGAGCACGCGGTCGATCCCGAACCAGTCGGCGATCCGAATGATCGTCCCGACGTTCCCCGGGTCCTGGACTCCGTCGAGGGCTAGGGTGAGCCCGCGCTCCAGCTCGCCCGGCGCGAGTTCGGCGTGGCGGATGCGGCCCACCGCGAGGACGGGGGAGGGGGTCGGGAAATGGCTCGCGCGGGCCATGTCGGCCTCCTCGATCGGGTGGGTCGAGTGGCCCTGCCAGGCCGGGGTTGCGTAGATCTGCTCGAAGGGGTGGCCGGCGGCGAGCAGCTCGGAGACCACCTTCTCCCCCTCCACGGCGTACAGCCCCAGTTCCTCGCGGTGCTTCTTGTCGCGCAGCGAGCGTATCAGCTGGAGTTCCGCGCGGGTGATCACAGGTGAGGATGGCCGCCGTTCGGGTTGTTTTTCAATTGTTTTGCGAAGGGTTCACGGCGATATTGGCGCGATGCTGCCTCGCAACTCCCACGCGGCCCACGCACGACTTCTCGACGAAGTCGGGGCCGTGGACCAGGTCGGGGTCGAGGAGCGGGTCGCGAAGTTCACCACCCGGAGCGTGAAGAAGGAGGCCAAGGTCTGGGGCCTGAAGACCGCGGTATCGATGACCGACCTGACGACGCTCGAGGGAAAGGACACTCCCGGGAAGATCGAGTCGCTCTGCCGCAAGGCGCTTCGCCCGCTCGACGACCCCTCGGTGCCGACGGTGGCCGCCGTGTGTGTTTACCCGTCCATGGTCCGTTTCGCCAAGGCCGGGGTAGGGGCCTCCGGCGTCAAGGTGGCTTCGGTGGCCACGGCCTTCCCGTCCGGCCAGACCCACCTGCGGACACGCTTGGCCGAGGTCAGGGGGGCTGTCGCCGACGGCGCCGACGAGATCGACATGGTCATCAACCGGGGGGCTTTCCTGGCGGGCGAGTTCTCGCGGGTCGAGGACGAGATCTCCGCGGTGCTTGAGGCCTGCGGCGCCTGCGCTCTGAAGGTGATCCTCGAGGTGAGCGAGCTCGAGACCCTCGACAACATACGCAAGGCGTCATTCCTGGCGATGGGGGTCCTTCGGCCCGGGGACTTCATCAAGACGAGCACCGGCAAGACCACGCTCAACGCGACGCTCTCCAACAACCAGGTCATGATCGAGGCGATCCGGGACTTCTACCTGGACACGGGCATCCCGATCGGGATGAAACCGGCGGGCGGGATAAAGACGGCCAAGCAGTCCCTCCATTTCCTGATCGCCGTCAAGGAGACCCTGGGCGACGCGTGGCTCACCAAGAAGCGCTACCGCTTTGGCGCCAGCTCCCTCCTGAACGACCTGCTCCGCCAGCTGGAGAAGGAGCGGACCGGGGCCTACCAGGCGCCGTACACCTTCAGCGATGCATCGGAGAGCTACTGACATGGCGACCCAACGGAAAACGAACGAAGCGCGCTCGAGGCTCATCTTCGGCGACCTCTGGGAGTACGATCCCGCCCCGGAGACGGCCGACCCGAAGCTCAAGGAGCGGTACGACCTCTTCATCGGCGGGAAGTTCACCAGGCCCCGCTCGGGAAAATATTTCGCGTCCATAAACCCCGCTAACGAGAGGAAACTCGCCGACATCGCGCTGGCGGGCGCGGCCGACGTGGACCTGGCGTACGCGGCCGCCTCAAGGGCGTTCGTCCGCTGGGGATCGATGCCCGGCCGCGAGCGCGGGAAGTACCTTTTCCGCATAGCCCGGCTCCTGCAGGACAGGGCCCGGGAGTTCGCGGTGGCTGAAACCCTGGACGGAGGAAAGCCGATCAAGGAATCGCGCGATTTCGACGTCCCCATGGCGGCGGCGCACTTCTTCTACCACGCCGGCTGGGCGGACAAGCTAGAATACGTGGCCCCGGGCAGGCGGGTCGTCCCGCTCGGAGTCGTGGGCCAGGTGATCCCCTGGAACTTCCCGCTCCTGATGCTGGCGTGGAAGCTGGCGCCCGCGCTCGCCATGGGCAACTGCGTCGTCCTCAAGCCCGCGGAGACCACCTCGATCACGGCGCTTAAGCTGGCGGAGATCCTCCAGGACGCGGAGCTTCCCGCGGGGGTCGTCAATTTCGTGACCGGCGCCGGCGAGATCGGGGCCGCCGTGATGGGGCACCCCGGCGCGGCCAAGGTCGCCTTCACGGGCTCGACCGAGGTCGGCAAGGCCATCATGCGCCAGCTCGCAGGCACGAACCGGAAGATGACCATGGAGCTGGGCGGGAAGGCGGCGAACATCGTCTTCGACGACGCTCCGATCGACCAGGCCGTCGAGGGCATCGTCAACGGGATATTCTTCAACCAGGGCCACGTGTGCTGCGCCGGATCGAGGCTCCTCGTGCAGGAGTCCGTCGCCGATCAGGTCATCTCGAAGCTCAAGAACCGCATCCGTGTCCTCCGGGTGGGGGATCCCCTCGACAAGAACACGGACCTGGGGGCCATCAATTCCAGGGAACAGCTTTCCACGATCCGCAGGCTGGTGGCGAGCGGCGTCCGGGAGGGGGCCGTCATGTACCAGGCGCCCTGCGAGCTCCCCGAGCGGGGGTTCTACTTCCCGCCCACGCTTTTCACCCGGGTCACGCAGAGCCATAGGATCGCCCGGGAGGAGATCTTCGGGCCCGTGCTCTCCATCCTCACGTTCCGCACGGTCGACGAGGCCATCGAGAAGGCCAACAACACGGCCTTCGGCCTGAGCGCCGGGGTGTGGACCGACAAGGGCTCCAGGATCCTCAGGATGTCGACCGAGCTGAAGGCCGGCGTCGTCTGGGCCAACACGTTCAACCGGTTCGACCCGTCGTCGCCGTTTGGCGGCTACAAGGAGAGCGGCTTCGGCCGCGAGGGCGGCCGCCAGGGCCTCCTGGACTACGTGGGTTTAACATGAGCGCCCCAGCCATGAGCCGGATACCCGTCACCAAAACCCCCAAGGTTTACATCGCAGGAGCCTTTGTGCGCTCCGAGAGCGCCCGGACCTTCAAGGTGAGCGACGCCTCGGGTGCCTTCTTTGCGAACATGCCCCAGTGCACGCGCAAGGATTTGCGCAACGCAGTTGAGGCGGCCGCCAAGGCCGGCCCGGGATGGGCCCGCCGCACCCCCTACAACCGGGCCCAGATCCTCTACCGGCTCGCCGAGATGCTCGAGGCCCGCAGCGGCGAGCTTGTGGAGTCCCTGGTGCGATTCGGCGCCCGCCGGGCCGACGCGGAAAAGGGGATGACGGTCGGCGTCGACCGGCTTATCCACTACGCGGGATGGTCCGACAAGTACGCCCAGCTCCTCGGCTCGGTGAACCCAGTCGCCTCGCCGCACTTCAACTTCACGGTTCCGGAGCCGATGGGCGTCGTGGGCGTCATAGCCCCGGACAGCCCGCCGCTCCTGGGACTGCTCTCGATGATCGCGCCGGTGATCGCGAGCGGCAACACGGTGGTGGCCCTCGCCTCCGAGAAGGTGCCGTACCCGGCAATCCTCCTGGGCGAGATGCTTGCGACGAGCGACCTGCCCGGCGGCGTTGTGAATCTCCTGACGGGCTTCCGGAAGGAGATGGTGCCGACCTTTGCGACGCACGCCCACATACGCGCCATCTTTGCCGCGGCCGATGCCGACGAGCGCAAGGCGCTCAGGCTCGGGGCGGCCGCGAGCGTGAAGCGTGTGCGCTTCGCGGAGCCCGTGGGCAAGGCTTGGTTCTCGGATTCCGCGCAGGGCCTGGACCTGATCCGGGACTTCGTCGAGCTGAAGACCACCTGGCACCCGATCGGCTCCTGAGCTCCCGAGGGGCGGGTGCAAGAGGGTAGGGGCATCGTCACGCGCTGGGGTTTAAGCTGGACCGAATGCAAGGGAGAGCCGACGGGGCCGGGAAAGGCCCGGCCCTATATAGAGGGGGTTTTAAACGGCAGTCCCAAAAACTATCCTTTATATAGGACGCCCGCTTGCTACATGCTGCCAAGCGTAACAATAACCCGAGGCCTGAAGCGTGAACACCTACGATTTGCCAGACATGCACTGCCCCATACGGACTAAGGCGAGCTGCCGAAGTCGCCGGCTTGGCGAGGCCGTCACGACGCGGCCCTTGAACCGACCTGGCGGAAACGGGATCGCAGCGTTCGGTAAAGACGATCCGGCAACGATCCAAGGCAGGCGCGGGTGGGCGTTTTCCTCAATTGTCCCAGCTGTGGCCCTTCTCATCACCGTCCTCGTGCCGGCGAGGGCGTTTGCCGCAGATTGGCGACTCGACCCCAATGAGACGCCGTTCCATCCCACGATCATCACGACGGAATATGAGGGGAAATCCTATCCCATCACTGCGGCGGCCGGCGAGACTGCCGAGATCGAAGTCTCTGGAAAACTAAAGAAACTGGGTTCTTCCGAGCATTATCAGCCCCGCCTGTCCACGGGCTACGCACCCGGGTTCATCGAATTCAAGACCTCTACGGCGAGCACACTGACCGCAACACGCATGTATCGTTTTCAGGGCGGTGGCACGGTTCCGGGCAGCACCGTCGACGTCAACGCCGACTACACGTGCTCGCTCGTTTCCTCCACCCGGCAGACGGGTTGCTATCTCGCGGTGATATTCTTCCGGACGGACGCGGTTGGGGACCCGGACGACCGCACCGTTGCGATCGGGTTCAAGCAGATCGGCGATATTCCGGCGGGACCCGTGGTGCAGGTGAAGATCAGTAGGGGCTACATTCCCGTGTCCGGTGGCAATTATTACTGCCTTCCCTTTATATTCACGAAGGGGAAAGAGATCCGGTCCGACCAGTGTGAATTTGTCGCGCGATTTTTCCGAGCCCAGGAAGTCGCCTCGCACTCGAGAATACTGCAGCGTTATCAGGAGCAGCATCCATCGGCAGATAGGCAGGCGGTAGCCTATCTCCGCTACCCTCCGGTCCTGCCGGACGGGATCGATTTGCGGACCCTGCCTCCCACGATCAACGCCACATTTGTGGTCATGGAAACCGGGGAAGTTAATTCTCTCGCATTGGACGATGGCCTCGACCCCCTCGCATCTCAGGCGATCAGGCGCGCGCTTAATGGGTGGTTGTTCCTTCCACGCCTCAAGGCCGGAGTTCCCTCGGAGTCGTTGATCCGACTACCTCTTTCGTTCGGACCGTCGACGACTCCGTCAAGGAACGGGACCTAGGCTCACGTTATCAAATTCGCCATCGTCACAGGGAGATGATATGAATTACCGCGTTTTCTTTATGATCGGATGGGCCTGGCTGCTTGTCTCTCTTCGTGGATCACAGGTCAGGGCTGCAGATGCCCCGTCGGCCCAGCCTGTGGATCAGGCGACCATCTACTTCTCCTCTGCTCCTTGGGATGGAGCTGCCTACGACATCGAAATCCCTCTGGAACGTGTGGATGATGCCGCTCAACCCTACATTCGGATATACATTTGGGGTTACCCTGAGTTCCAGGAAGCGAAGACCATCCATTTTTCGGGTAAGGAAGATCCTGGAGGAGGGCCCTCAAGGGGCGACGGGCGCGCCCTTTTTCAAGCCACGCTCAACAAATCAATGCCGGAGCGTTTGGCAGGCTCGGTTTCGTTCAAGACCCTGAAGAATGACTCCCTGGTTTCAGGAAGTTATGAATTCGCAACGTTGGACGGGAAGAGGACGTTCAAGGGTCGCTTTCGGGCGGCGTGGGGCAACAAGCCGGAGAAGGTCATCCGGTGACCTATTGTTGCGTGCGACGCAATCGGTCGCATGCCCCTTGGCCCTGCCGGGTCTAGGTGGATAGTTCTTAGTGGGAGGCTGCAACGCACAGAATCCAGATCCCCGGAGCACAAACAGGGAGGTCCAGCAGGGTTTCGAGGCCGCAGTCAATTCGACAAGACGGCCTCAGGGAGGGGCTTCAAAAACGGTCTGTTTGGGACAGGCGGCAGCAATAGTTGAATCGTTGCCGGTGTGGTATTGCCGCGCGACCTTGCGAATCATTGTTCGGTTTGGAGGCCGGCATTGTTTAGTAAGTAAGCCCAATGAATGATGATGCCACGCTGCTCCGCCGATATGCCGAGGACCGGTCCGAGGACGCCTTTACCGAATTGGTCCGCCGTCACCTTGATCTCGTTTACAGCGCCGCCCTCCGGCGCTCAGGCGGTGATGCCCATCGCGCAGGCGATGTTGCTCAGCAAGTGTTTGCGACACTTGCCCGCAATGCTCGGAGGCTATCGCGCCATTCCGTGCTCCAAGCGTGGCTCCATACGGCGACGCGAAATGCGGCACTCAACCTGATGTTGTCTGAACAAAGGCGCAAAGCCCGGGAGTCTCAGGCCACCACTCTTGGGGCCGAAGGACCGGGAAGCGCCGTATCCACTGACTGGGAGCGCATCAAGCCGATGCTCGATGGGGCGATCGACGAATTGCCAAGCCCGGACCGCGAGGCCGTTGTGCTGCGATTCCTCGAGCACCGCGAATTCTCTGAGATTGGGCTCGCGCTCAATCTCTCCACCGACGCAGCCCGGATGCGCACCGGACGTGCCTTGGATAAGCTACGCTCTCTCCTCGAGCGTCGAGGCATTACATCAACAGCCGCGGCCCTGGGCGCAATCGTCACAAACCAGTCCCTGATTTCGGCCCCCGCCGGCCTTGCATCGTCGGTGACCTCCGCCGCGGTCACCGGCGGGGGGACAGGAATCGGGATTACGGCGGCGCTCGCCTCAATTATGACCACTAAAACAGTTGTTACTGCAGTTATCGCGGGAATTCTGGCCTATGGGGCCGGCAACTATGTCGGACGTGCAGGTCGTGCCGAAAGCGAGGCCCTGTTAGCATATGAGAATACCGCAAAAACGAGGGAGATCGCCTCACTCCACAAGTCGAACACGACTCTTCAATCGGAGCTTGATCGCGTCGATGCCGCGAACATCCAGTTGAATACAGAAGTTGCCCAGCTCACTGCCAGCAATGCCAAGCTTGCCGCGATAAAGACTGCTGCAGCGGCTCCGTCCAAAAATCTTTCGGTTGGCTTGAGCCCGAGGGAGCTGAAGCGGAACATAATGAACAATCTCCAGCAAATTGATGCAGCTCGCAGCCAGTACAAACTCGAGAAAGGAGCGGATCCCGCGTCCGTTGACGTATTGGTCGGCGACAGCAGCTACATCCGTAGACTGAGCACAGTCAGTGGGGAGGACTATTCCGGTTTGTCCATGGGCACCGGGCAGATTTTGACTGTCACTACGCCTGACGGAACCGTGGTGGCCTTCGACCCGTCAGGCGCAGCCACGACTCAGATAACTGAGCCTCCGTCTGCCATGGAGAGCGCGCAGGAGCTCATGCAGTCAGTTAGGCCCGCAATTAGTAAGGCCCTTGTTTCCTATAGGGCCAACAATCAAGGGCAAGATCCGCCTAATTCGGAAGCGCTGACGCCTTACTTCTCCAATCCCCAAGACGCGACAGCGTTTGCCCAGGCGAACGAAGCCATCGCCGCGGCCCGGAAGGCCTCGCACTGAGCGCCGGGTATATTCCGTCGTCGGCCGCGATTGGGCGAAACAGCAAGGGCTTAGGCCATTCAATTAACGATCCCTTTTGGGGACATTCTCTTCACTTACGCAACGTGAGAAACTGCGATTCTAGCTGGTCTGGTATCTTCGCGTTATGCGCCTTGAGCCATCGCACAATCTCAATCCATTCCTCGGTCCACGGCGGGTGTCGGTCGATTTCCAGTTTGCCCCCAACGATAAAAAGGAAGTCGTAAAATGATTTCCCATTGGATTTTTTTGCGGTCCAGTCTGCTCCGGCTTTCAAGAGAATCAGCGATGACTTCAATCGGTAGCCACCTTCGATGCTAGCCATCAGTGGAGAATCAGCGAGTATTTCTGTGCGCTTATTAACGTCGGCTCCGTGCGCAACCAAAATGCCCACCAAATCATCTCTATCGAGTATGATAGCGGGATAAATAATGGTTTGGCCCATTGGTATATCGGTAATAAAATTTGGATTAGCGCCATGGTCGTACAGCTGCTCAAACCAATATGTCTCCCCCGGGCAGGTCTCGATCACCAGTTCTAGTACTGATGGAGGAATATTCCGGTGTGTTATCGCAATCTCTGGATTTGCATGGTGGTCGAGCAACGCTTTGAAACCAGATTTATCGTGGGCTAGATAGGCCCATCCAAGGATTGGGATTCCGTCTTTGGAACTGGCATCCGGATTGGCTCCTTCCGAAATTAACTTTGCGACGTCACTGCTATTGCCGTGAATCGCGGCAAAAGCTAGATCTGCTTCTTTCTTTGTCGGAAAATAGTCATAAGGAGACGGGACACCCGATGCATGTAGATCTGCTTTCAACGCGAATCCTACGGAGGCGATAACACCCAGTCGCAAGAGACGGGACACGGTCTTTTTCCAAACTCGAGAACCCATTAACAAAAGTTTTGCCACAAATTCAGAATGATCGTCAAACCCGATAGCTATCGAGGCCCATTACGAACGGTTCCCCTGTCGGTCGGTGTTTGAATAAGGACCCTTTTAAAACCACCCAACTAGGCCTCCTCTTTGAAGATCTCCTCGATTGGCTGCTTAAAGAGTCGGGCTATCTTGAAAGCTAGTGGGAGGCTTGGATCATACTTTTCGGTTTCGATAGCATTTATGGTCTGGCGCGAAACCCCTAGCTCATCCGCCAAGTCGCCTTGAGACCATTTTTTTGCCGCCCGTAATTCCCGCAGGAGATTCCTCATTTGTAGCGACGATTTGCTGCTTTGGTGCCGACTATCCAGAGGATGAAGGCCACTATGAACGCCTGTCCCATTCCCAAGCCGTTTTCAACTCTATCGAAACGGACTCCATTTGAGTTCAGCGTGCTAATTGCCATCCCGACCAAGATCGTCCCTATCGTTGCAAACAGCCACGCTTCGAGTTGGATGCGGCGCTGCAGCTCGTCCATGCCGCGAACAAAACGCATAAGGCTTCGGATGTATAGTAAGCCTGGAAGGAGCGGAACCAGCGCTAAAGTAGCCCGCGTTGTGGGACTCCATTCAGGGTGTCGCTTTGCCAGCATCATATTGATCACGTAAAGAACTGCCGCTACCACGAACCAGGCATTTAACCGAATATCCTTCCTGAAGGAATAGTGGCCGGAAAATGGATTACAAAGTTCGGCCGTATTTAGTGGGTTTGGTTTGTTCACACCGTTACTGTAAAGGTTACTTGTCATCTGTCAAGTAACCTTTACAGCGCAAAGTTGCTTCGAGGCCTCAAGCTTGAGTCGATGAAAATGTCCCCCTCGATGTCTAAGAAACGACCCTTAATCGAACACTAACCTAGCAGCCCTCGATGCGAAAATGATGCGACAGTCGAGGCTTGAGAGACATGGCGATCGGTAGGATCAAAGGCATAGTTTGTCTGTTTTGGTCGCTTGTCGCCACAAGCAAAAGGCAGCGCCTTCAACGCATTTCGTAGATTTCAACGAGAGCTATTCCAGTTCCACCGTCTGCGCCCGACACTTCCGCAGTATATGTGCCTGGCGGCAGGGTCAGGACCATTGCCGAATCCGTACTTCCTGGTGTCAGAGAGAAGGCTCCGACCAAGCTCATTTCAGAGGCCGTCGCTGCCTCGATCCTGGCTGGCACGGTGGATGGACCCTGCATGGGCACGTCGCTCCAGCCTTGGATTTGAGCGATTGCAAGGGGCCCCTGAGAACCGTTACTCGGATTGCTGTCATAAACCGTTAATAGCGGTTCGGCCAGCGTGCCCGATAGATTGAATTGGCCAAGGCCCGGTCCCACCGCGCGTATCAGCACTGTTTCGGAGGATGGGCCGCCAATATCAAAGCCACCGATCAAGATATTGGCGCCGGTTCCCACGTATGCCCGAGCGGAGAGGTTTATCAGCCGGTTGGTTGGCGCTCCTTGGTCGGCATCGTAGATCTCAGCGAGCGCGATCCCGCCGTTAGCGGGCTGTGAGGCCGAATTTACGTTTGCGGTGTAAGCACTTGGGCTAAGCGTTTCCAAAACTGCGGTGTCTTTTGACCCAACGGTCAATTGAAAGGCTCCTAAGGAATTGAACAAACTGTCGAGGTTCGGATTCCAGGAGGTCAGCGTCGGCCCTGGGTTTGAGCCCGCGTAAATTGTGAGCGACGGGTTTATCAGGAAGCCTGTTACGCCAAACTGCTGCAGCCCGGGGCCGACACCCCGCACGAGCACGGATTTTTGGCCTGGGCCAGTAGTCACGAAACCGGCGATCAGCGGATACGAATAGATCGCAACAGGCTCGATATAGGCACGCGCCGATAGGTTTGTCAGCCATCCCCCAGTACTCACTGTGATCGTCGCTGCGCCCGAGAGGGTGCTTATCCCTCCGGAATCGACCACTACCGAATAGGTGCCTGCCTGGGTAGTCCCGACATTTGAGAGGATGTAAGTCGAACGTGTTGCTCCTGGAATCGGCACCCCGTCGAATTGCCACTGGTAGGTCGGATTCGGTCTTCCTGTGGCGTCCACGTTCAATGTGAGCGTACCGCCCGTCGTTATGGCCTGAGACAGGGGTTGGGTCGTGATCGACGGAGGATCCACTACGGTGGGGGTTCCGACCAGGACATCATTGCTAGCGGCATTGGTTACCACTGACGGAGGAGCGCCACTGCCGTCCCCTCCCACGGTGCTCGTGTCTTCCGTGATAAAGAGCTTACCGCTGCCGTCCACAGCTAGGCCGAATTCGATCTTGGGCTGTGCGGCGGTGTTGGCCCCGTTGCCGTTAGGGTTTTGGAACAGGCTGGCCGTTAGGGTGGTCACTACGCCTGCCGGCGTCACCTTGCGGATCGCGTTGTTTCCAACGTCAGTCACGTACACGTTGCCTGTGCCGTCCAAAGCCACGCCCTCGGCATCGCCGAACATTGCGGCGTTTCCTGTGCCGTCGGCGTTTCCACCCCCATTTGCGTGCGCGTTTCCCGCCAACGTTGTGACCACTCCCGACGGCGTCACCTTTTGGATCGCGTAGACAGTAGCCACAAAGATGTTGCCCGAGCCATCTACCGCAATGCCCCTAACCGCGTCGAACTGCGGAACGGTATTTGATCCGCCGGAGACGGGAGGGCTTCCGGCAAGGGTCGTTACGGCTCCTTCCGAAGTGACCTTTCGGATCTCACAATTGTAGTAGTCCCCCACATAGACATTGCCTGCGCCGTCCAAAGCCACGCTATAGGGGTAAAAGAATTGCGCAGCACTTCCCGTCCCGTCCGCACTGCCAGCGGTCCCCGGGCTACCGGCGAGAGTCGTCACCACGCCTGCTGGCGTGACCTTGCGGATGGTGTCGTTGTGGGTGTCGGCAACATACACGTTGCCTGCCCCGTCCACGGCTATGCCCTCGGGATAGTTAAATAACGCGGCGCTGCCCATTCCATCCGCGCTTCCCACTTTGCCCGGGCTGCCGGCGAGGGTCGTTACCGTGCCCGCCGGTGTTACCTTGCGAATCGTTTGGTTGAAGGCATCCGCGATGTACACGTTTCCCGCGTAGTCTACCGCCGTGCCAATGGGATAATAAAACTGGGCGGCGCCGCCCGTTCCATCATTGGAGCCTTGGATTGCAATACCCGCAAGGGTGCCTACCGAGCCCGCGGAGGTGATGGTGCGAATTGTGTCGTTACCCGTATCCGCCACATAGACCTTACCTGCATTATCCACAGCTACGCCGAGAGGTGCTGCGAACCGAGCGGTCCCTCCCGTCCCGTCGGTACTGCCATAGCTGCTGCCCGAGCTAAAAAGCAATATGCTGCTGCCCTTTGCTGTGGTTGACGGGCTTGGCGGATTACCGGCGATTGTCGTTACCGCCCCCGCTGGGCTGATCTTGCGAATCGTATTATTGCAGGAATCGGCCACATACACGTTGCCTGCCCCGTCCACGGCAACGCCTCGGGGGCCGTTGAAGCGTGCATTGGATCCAGTTCCGTCTGTGCTGCCACGATAGTATTCAATGTCGGACATACCGACTCCGGCGTTTTGAATCAAAGAGGGGGACTCGCCAGCCAATGTCGTCACCGTGGCTGACGCGCTGATCTTGCGAATGGTGTCGTTGCCGGAATCGGCAACATACACGTTGTTTGCACTATCCACAGCCACTCCCCAGGGTTGATTAAATTGGGCCTGCGCTCCCGCTCCATCCGCCCAGCCAGAGCCATCTCCCGCCAGGGATCCCACAACGCCAGCCGGCGTCACCTTGCGGATCGCGTCATTGCCGGTGTCCGCCACATAAACGTTGCCTGTGGCGTCCACCGCGAGTCCTTGGGGCCCTTTTAATCCCGCGGCCCTGCTCACAAACGTCGTCACTGCGCCTCCTGGCGAAATCTTGCGGACCGTGTTGTTGCCGGTGTCGGCGACGTAGACATTGCCGGCATTGTCCACGGCGACTCCCTGGGGTCCGTTGAAACGTGCGAAGCTTCCCGTTCCATCCGCGCCGCCAGTGTTACCAGGGCTACCGGCGAAAGTCGTCACGACACCTGAGGGCGTTACCCTGCGGATTGTGCTGTTGCCGGAATCGGCCACGTAAATGTTGCCTAAGCCGTCAACTGCCACAGATCCGGGATTCAGAAACTGTGCGGAAGGGCCTGTCCCATCGGCGTTTCCGGGTGCCGTCCCAGCCAAGGAGCTGAAATCATATGCGACTACATTGCCCGCCGGAAGGGGCGTGACGGTCAATGTGGCCGGGGTGCTCGTGACCGAGTCGGAGCCCATTGTTACCACGGCCTGAAACTGATCTCCCGACATTTGGACCGAGACAGCGCCAATAACCAGCGTCGCGGTGCCCGAGCCACTCAGGCCATTCTCATCGGCCAAGCGCGCCCAGCTGTTCCCGCCATCTGTGGACAACTGCCAATGGTAGCTCGGCGATGCGCTTCCGCCCACACCCACCGAGAAACTGGCGCACTGCCCGGAGATAACCGTTTCATTCGGCGACTGGATGCTGATCGCCGGGGCCTGTCCAAAAGTGGACGGACGCACGAAGGCGAGAATCAGAAATAGAAGGCCGGATCCTACAAGCAGTGGACGCGCGGATGAAATATTCATATCACTCCTGACCTGGAGTGGCTATTTATATAGATCCAGAATCGATGTTACGAAAGAGGGGAGATGAGGCGGACCTAGATAGTACAAGCTATAATTATACGAATAAGCATGGTGCGACGAGGAAGGAGCCCTATCCGGTAATGGGCTTGGGCAGGCGGAGGATTCCCGGTTACTGCCCGATATCGATCAGAAGTTTTCCTGTGGTCTTTCTTGCCTCGAGATCCGCGTGCGCCCGCACGACTGCTTCAAGCGGATAGATTCGCTCGACGCGAATCTTGAGCGTTCCGTCTTGAACCCAGTCCAAGACGCGCGTCGCCCGCTCCTTGATGCTGGCCTCGTCGGCCACGTAGTGCCCTAGCGCGGGGCGTGTGAGAAAGATTGAACCCTGTCTGCTCAAGGCCAGGGGATCGATTGGAGGGACAAGACCACTCGACTGCCCAAACAACACGAGCATGCCCAGCGGGCGAATCAGCGATAGGCTCCCCGCATAGGTCGCCAAACCAACCGAGTCATAGGCGACATCTACTCCCGCCCCTGCGGTCGCGGAGCGAACGGCCGCGACAAAATCCGAGGACGTGTAGAGAATTGTCTCGTCCGCACCTGCCTGGAGTGCGAGGGCTGCCTTTTCGGGGGTGGATACCGTGGTGAGAACCGTGGCGCCCTTGTGCTTTAGGAGCTGGATTAGCAGAAGACCGACGCCACCCGCACCTGCGTGGACCAGTGCCGTGTCCCCTCTTTTGACCGGATACGTCGTCTCGCAGAGGTACTGCGCCGTAACACCCTGCAGCATCGCGGCGGCAGCTGATGCTTCGTCGAGGTCATCGGGAATAGGCACGAGCTTCCATTCCGGCACAGCCTGATATTCGGCGCAGCTGCCGGGGTGGGAAATCCACGCAACGCGTGTCCCCACCTTCAAGTTCCCGTTGGCCCTCTCTATCACGCCAACCCCTTCGACCCCCACGGTGGACGGCCGCGACACGGGCAATATTCCTCGGCGTTGGTAGACATCCACATAGTTAACACCCGCCTTCTTCACGCGCACGAGCGCCTCGCCAGGCTTCGGCTCGGGTACGGCCAAGGTCTCCAGCTTGAGGACCTCAGGGCCACCATAGTCATGGAAGCGGACAGCTTGCATCGTGTTTGTTGGATCCATTGGCCCAGCGTTAGACAGAGCTGTCTAAGTATTGTCAATAGTGATTATACAGCCCTGTCTAAGCTTGAGGTCCTTTGCGAAGGCCATAGGTTTCGAGCGATGCATCCCGCCCCGACTCTAATCCCGCGCAGCACGCCGAAGCGCGACCATCTCCTGGACACAGCCTTCAGGCTGTTCTACCGGGACGGCTACCATGCGGTAGGGATCGATACGATCTTGGCGGAGGCGAAGCTCGCCAAGATGACGCTCTACCACCATTTCTCGTCAAAAGAGGAGCTGATCGTCGCCCTGCTCGACCGCCGGTCGACGGAACTCGGAGAGAAAGTACGCGGACTCATCGACCAGGCGGGCTCTTCGCCTCGGAAGCGTTTTCTCGCCTATCTCGATCGCTACGATGCCTGGTTTGCGAGTCCCAGCTTCAATGGCTGCCCCTTCATTCGGGCCGTGGGCGAGTACCCGAAGATCGATTCGCCCGTGCATCAGGCGGCCATACGGCATAAGCAAAAAGGCATCGATACCCTGCGGGAGCTGCTCGTCGGACTCGGGGTCGCGGATCCAGTAACCCTGGCCAATCAGGTATCGCTGCTCATCGAGGGTGCCATTGTGAGCACCCATACCTTTGGTGATGCGAAGGCGCTTTCCAATGCGCGAGCGGCCGCGCTCTCGTTGCTAAAGTCGGCACCCAGGAAATGATTGCGGCGGGGGCTGCAACCGCAGCACCGCCCCTGTGCCTAACTATGTGAGCCGTCCGAAGAAAACCTCCGTCGTGTAATCCATGCGAACGCAGCCGTCCTTCTGGCAACGGTCATAGAGGCCCCTCAAGTCGGCGATCATTGCTTCGTGCCGAGGCTGGCCTGCTTTTGGCGCATAGGACGACGAGAGCAGCCGTCCCTTCAGACCTGGATAGTCCAGGGTCTGAGCGTTTTCGAATGCCTGCTTTCCCCAGCGGCCGGCGCCAAAGAACGCGTCGAACCGTCCGGATTTCTCGATGGTGTCGTGCCGGATGCGCTGGAAGTCGGTTCCAAACTTCCCCTTTATGCGTTCGTAGCCGATCGCGAATTCCGACCCGCCCACTAGCGCGGTGTTCCAGATCAGGACGCACCACCCCTCTTGCTCCAGGATTCGCCTGAATTCCCTACCCGCAGCTTGGGGATCGAACCAGTGAAAGGCTTGGGCGCAGGTTATGAGCGTAACGGAACGATCCGCCAGACCCGTGGCTTCGGCGCTGCCCTTCGTGCTCTTAAAGTTTGGGCGCCTCCCGAACTCGGCCTCTGCAGCCCCCCGCATGGCGTCATTGGGTTCTACTGCGAATACCGTGGCCCCCGTATCCAGCAGTATTCGCGTGAAAATGCCCGTCCCAGCACCCACGTCAGCAACCACGCTCTTCGCCGAAAGCCCTGTCTTAGCCTCGAGGAAACGCACGACCTCCGCCGGGTAGCTCGGACGGTACCGGACATAGTCCTCGACCCGGTCCGAAAACCGCCGGAGTGGATCGAGATTTGATGTATCGGGATCGCTCAAGGTTTCGAATCGTCACGAAATACATGCTTCCGCTGCAACCTTCGATTATCGATTTACGGCATCGGCAGGCCAGTCGATCGGCACGCAGCCATGGTGGGTCAATTCACCGGCTGAAAGTCCTTGTGGCCTGTCTGCCAAAGCATGAACGCATACTGGCCAGCAAAATTCTTAAAGGTGACGGTCTTCTCCTCGGTAAAGTGTCCATTGTCGTAATTGACCTTCATGAGGACGGGCTTCCCCGAGTCGCTCGCGTTCTGGACCGCGGCCACGAATTTGCCCGGCAGCCAGGCCGGCACGCGCGCATCATTCCAGCCGCCCACTCCGAGGAGGGCCGGATACTTTGACCCGGGCTGGACGTGCTGCACTCCGTCCATTTCAAAGAGCGCCGCGCATTCAACGGGATTCTTCACCGTTCCGAATTCGGGGACATTGAGCGGGCCGTTTGGGCGGAATTCCAGGCGCATGGCATTCGCATCTCCCACGTTACAGACCGCGGCGGCGAACAGATCCGGGCGCTCCGTGATGGCGCGGCTTATCAGGATCCCCCCGGCGCTCGTTCCCGTGCCTGCGAGCTTCTGCGGACTCGTGTAGCCACGCTTGATGAGAAACTCGGCACACGAGATGAAATCCATCCACGTGTTGGCCTTCGTGGTCTTGAAGCCGGCCTTGTACCAGGATTCGCCCTGCTCCCCGCCTCCCCGCACGTGGGCGGTGGCGAGGACCACGCCCCTTAGGGCGATGGAGCGCAAGACGCTGAACGATGGGGAAAGACTGATGCCGTAGGCGCCGTAGCCCGTCAGGATGCAGCTGTGGCTGCCGTCGAGTGCTAGACCCTTAACGTGGACGACCGAGAGCGGGATCATCACCCCGTCATGTCCAGGAACCTCTATCTCCTCGCTGACCAGGTTCTCAAACCCGGGATACTCGACGGCCGTGTTAAAGATGCTCTTTGCGATCGTTCCCGTGCCTCCGTCGTAGTCGTAAAGCGTGACAGGGAACGTCCAGGATGTGATGGCGACAATGCACCGGTTGGTGTGCCGGTCGGGACAGGTGATCCCGACGGTGCCTGACGCGGGGAGGGCGACCTCCGTGGTCTTCCCTGTGGCAAAGTCGAGCTTCACGACACGCCCCACGATCCCGTTCGAATAGGTGACGAACAGGAAGTCCCTGGACTTCTCGATGGCCTGGATAGAGTCCTTGGCCTCGGCGATCACTGTCTCGGCGTGCTTCCAGTCGGGGTGCCTCGCAAGGGTTCGGACGAGCTTGTAGTTGGGCGCGCCCTCGTGGGTGACCGAGTACGCATAGTCCCCATGGAATTCGATTCCCCGCACGAGGTTGTCCGAGGTCTCGCACAGCACGTCCCATTTCATCGGCACATGTCCCATCTCCGAGACTGGGGCGTAGAAGATCCGCAACTCCCTCTGAACCGTGCTCACCTCGCCAAATACGTACTCGGGATAGGACTCGTCGATGTACGCCGTGGGTCCCTCCTTGGGCGCGATGCCGAGCTCGGGGTTGCTCTCGTTGCTGAAGAAGTCGCTGTCAGACGAAAAACTCGTGCCCAGGCGGTGGAGACGGCTCTTTCGGTTCAATTTGAATTCGAGGCTCTTAGTGTCCGTGACTTTCCCCGAGTCATAGAAGAAAGCCCCGCTGTCGAGGGTCCATCCCGTTGCCCCGGCAGAGGGAGAGATGCTCTCGGGCAGGTAGGTTCCCATGTCCACGTCCAGAACCCTTATCTCCGAGTACTCCGCCCCTCCCGATGTGAACCCGAGGGCCACGTAATGGCCGTCAAATGAGGGGACGATACTCTGGATTGTCGTGGTGACGCCGGGCTTGTAGGTGCCCGGGTCGACAAGAAGCTTCTCCTCGCCGCTCCATCCTTGGCGGTAATAGAGCTTGCCCACGTTCTCGCCCCCCAGGGTCTTCTTGTAGAAAACCCGGCCGTTCTCAAAGATGATGGACCTGTAGGTCGCGGGCTGGAGCTTGTCCAAGGCAGTCCATTCCTGCACGAGCGCATCCCGCCCGGGAATCTTCGCCAGCACGCCATCAGTCAGGTCAGCCTGGGCCTTGAACCATGCGGCAGTGTCCGCGTCCTTCAGGTTCTCGAGCCACCGGTAGGGATCCCTATATGTCCGGCCAAAATAGGTGTCCGAGACATCGACCGTTTTGGTCGGGGGATACGCCCATTGCGCATATGCCGGGGCGCCGAGGAGGAGCGAGAGTGCAAGGAAGCAACGCCAGCGGCTGGCGAGTGACCTTGTCCGCACAGCTTCAAGATAGGGACTTATCGACTCCGTTGGATTCTTTGTGGGCATGATGGATCCTGCTGTAGAAATCGGATTTGGAAGCCGTTGGAAGCAACACACGCCCTTCCACAAAGTCCACCCCTGTTTGCCAGAACGACCCATTCGATCGAGAAATGGGCTCCCGCCTTTCTGGCGTTGTTCTATTCGACCCTTTTGGGGACGCCACTTTGGGTGGCGAGCCTCACTTCACGGTTTCCTCTACGTCGCCGAGGGACTTTACCTGACCGATGTCGACTCGGCCCAATGGAATCTCCTTGTGGATCAAACCGTTGCTATCCTGCCCGAAGTATTGTGAGGCGTATTGCGCCATCGATGGGAGATCCTTGTCGAACTCGTGATTCCTTTGCCGGATACTGAATCTAGTTTCCCAAAGCAGTTTGTGCTTCTTCTCCTTGTAGAGGAGTTGGAAATCGTAGGCCATCAGAACCACGAAATACCGGTTCTGTTCGATCTCATCCAACAGGTCCTGGTGCGTCTGCTCGAGCGCGGTGCCTCTGTGGTCGCCCTGGCTTTCCTCCCACCACGAATCGTACCCGAGCATATTGGCATTCAAATGGTCGTCCTGTTCTCGGAGTCTGTTTTCGGCCGCTGCCGCAGCAATTAGGGTCGACTCCTGTTCTTGCATGGCCGCGATGGTTGGCGACGTGCGGGGATCGACGGTGGTGGCACTCCTTCTTATCGGCGGTGGGGTGAGCATCATCTGCGCCGCTTTGATCGCATTTTCGTTGGCGCTCAGATTATTGTACGTTGAGGAGTCGCTGGCGTGCTCGGGAGCGTGGGTCGTCCCCCAGTAAACCATGATGAGGAGTTTCGTGGTCTTAGGTTCTTTACTCGGAATGTAATTTTGGTTCGCAAGGGGATAGGCAATCACGTGTGCCACCTTCAGGAAGTTCAGTTTATCGATTGAATAATCAGCCAATGCGCCTGACCAATTGCCACCCTCGGCAAAGGCATAAGTCTCAGGGGTAAAGGCTCCATCCGGCTGACGGGTGCGGATATAATCCTTGCTCGCTCTTGCCGAAACCGCCGCGATGTCATTCGTGGCCCCAAGGTCGATGGCACGGGCATCATTGAAAAGACCGCAGCATCCTAGGATGCACAGCTTCGCATAGAATGTTTTACAGGCTGTCATGTGAGTCCCCCGGCGTGGCCTATGCTTCTCCGAGGCCAGCCATCGCGTGGACGCGATAGCTGTCTTGACGCTGGAGAATTTGCTCCTTCCTGGCGTCTTCGAGAAAATGTTCTCCATGGGGTTCCGGGAACCTACGGCAAAAACAGCACTAGTTATTTGATGATCTTGGGCGAAAAGTGGGAGCAAGGGAACCCTTCTCGCGCTTAGGCGTTAAAGCCCTGGGGAATATTGCTTACCGACTCCTACGGAAAGTAGCTCCTGCAGGATTCAAATATCCACATATTCCTTAGAGCCTAGAAATCGGTCCCTTTCCGGACACATCCAAGGTGGGGTATCTCGATCACGGATTTGATGGATTGGTCGTGAGCGGAAGCTGAGCCTGCTATCGGGAAGAAACGCGGGCCGAATTGGGGTTTCTAGCCATGGCATGGCGCCGATTGCCGCGGGAAAGCACCCGTATGGCCCCATTCATCCGGCCCGTCGGACCGCTCGTCCAAAGGTTGCCCCCTGCAGGGTCCGGGGATGTAATGTGAGCCGATGGATTTTTCCGCGGATATTTCCGTTCAGTCCGGCGACGCCGAGCAGCGCGAGCGAGCGAAGATGCGGCTCTACGTGCTTTTTCAGTCGGTCGGCTGGGGTCTCCTGCTAACCGTGGGGGTCTGGATGGCGGTGGAGGGCCCGGATCAGCACGGGGTCAAGAGCATGAGCACGACGGTCTCCTATGTCGTGACCTGGGTGGCCTCGGGCTGGCTCCTCACCCATTACCTGCGCCCTTTCATCAACCGCTGGAAATGGAAACAGCTCGGCTGGCGGCCCCTGGCCCCGCGCATCATCGCGTCGGCGCTCGTGGCGGGGGCGGCCTGGTGCGCCTTCACCTTTGTCTGGATCCACGCCGTCATGGGCGAGCCCTGGCCCGAGAAGGTTTCGAGGTCCCTGTTTGTCGGCATATGCTGGACGGACTACGCGGCGCTAATATCGGGGTGGGTCTGCCTTTACTTCTTCTACCATGTGTTTGACCGGCTGAACCGCTCGGAGATCGAGCGCTTCCAGCTGATGACAAGCGTGAAGGAGGCGGAACTGCGGGCGCTCAAGTCGCAGGTGAACCCGCACTTCATCTTCAATTCGCTCAATTCGCTCAGGTCATTAATAGGCGAGGACCCCACCCGGGCACGCCAGGCGGTGACCCAGCTCGCAAACCTCCTGCGCTATTCGCTGCAGAGTGGCCAGCTTGAGACGGTCCCGTTCGAGGATGAGCTGGGCGTCGTGAACGACTACCTGGCCCTGGAACAGGTCCGGCATGAGGAGCGCCTGCGCCTGCGCCTGGACATCGCTCCGGACACCCTGCACCTGTCGATACCGCCCATGCTCCTGCAGACCCTCGTGGAGAATGCCGTGAAGTATGGCATCTCGCCCAGGCCCGACGGCGGCGAGATCTGCATCATGGCGAGGAACGAGGGCGGGGAGCTGCGGATCCGGGTTTCAAACCCTGGCGAGATTGCAGGTGGCGTGCGTGCATCGTCGACGGGGGTCGGCCTTCACAATGCGGCTGAGAGGCTGCGCCTCATCTTTGGCGAACGCGCCACGCTCAGGCTGCGCTCGGAGCAGCCGTCCCTCGTGGTTGCCGAGGCGGTGATCCCGCTGGGGCATCATTCATGAAGGCGCTCCTCGTCGATGACGAGCGCCTTGCGCGCAACGAGCTTCGGCGCCTCCTTGCGGCGTTCCCAGAGATGGAGATCGTGGGGGAAGCCTCGAATGCCAAGCAGGCACGGGGACAGATGGAAACCCTCAAGCCGGACCTGCTTTTCCTGGACGTGCAGATGCCGGGCGAGACGGGGATCGAGTTCCTCGAGTCCCTGGAGCCGCCGGTCCCGAACGTGATCTTCACGACCGCGTACGACGAGTTCGCGGTCAAGGCGTTCGAGCTGAACGCGCTTGATTACCTGCTAAAGCCCGTCGACCCCGCGCGCCTGGCCGCTGCAATCGAGCGCCTGCCGGGGTACGGCGCGTCCCCGGGAGCCAAACCCGCGAGGCCCGGCCTGCTCGAGGCCTCGGACAAGGTGTTCGTGAGGGAGGGCGAGAAGTGCTGGTTCGTCGAGGTGGGCCAGATCCGGCTGCTCGAGAGCGAGGGCAACTACACGCGCGTGCACTTTGGCGACGCCCAGCCCCAGCTCTTCCGGTCCCTGAACGCGATGGAGGAGCGCCTGGACCCCAAGTTCTTCTTCAGGGCAAACCGGCGCCAGATCATCAACATTGCGTGGATCGCGGGGATTGAGCCCTGGTTCAGCAGCGGCCTCCTGGTGCAGCTGAAGGGCGGGTCCAAGGTGGAGCTCAGCAGGAGGCAGGCTCAGGAGTTCCGCGAGCGGATGAGCTTGTAACCCCTCCCGGTGCGGGCATTCACGAGACATGATTGAGGCTAACCTCCTGACGAAGGTCTTCCGCGACGGGAAGCGGGGGGAGATCCGGGGGGCCGACTCCGTGTCGTTCCGGGTTGAGCCGGGCACGATCTACGGACTCCTGGGGGCGAACGGGGCGGGAAAGACGACCACGCTGCGGATGCTCGGCACGCTCCTTAGGCCCACGAGCGGCTCGGCGAAGGTGGCCGGCCACGACGTCGTGGCCGAGCCGGACCTGGTCCGGGCAAACATCGGCTTCCTTGCGGCCAGCACGGCCCTCTACGCCCGGCTCACGGCCCGCGAGATGATCGCCTACTTCGGCCGGTTGAACGGCCTGGACGAGCCCTCGCTGCGCAGGAGGATTGGGATCCTTTCCGAGGAGCTCGACATGGGGGATTTCCTGGACCGGCGCTGCGACAAGCTCTCGACGGGGATGAAGCAGAAGACCTCCATCGCACGCACCCTTGTCCACGACCCGCAGGTCATGATTTTTGACGAGCCCACCCTGGGCCTGGACGTGATGACGGCCCGCTCGATCGTCCAGTTTGTCCGCGAGTGCCGAGGGCGCGGAAAGACGGTGATCTACTCGACCCATGTGATGAGCGAGGCTGAGAAGCTCTGCGACGTGATCGGGATTATCCACGAGGGGGCGCTGCGCGCCGAGGGCACGCTAGCCGAGCTCAAGGCCAGGACCGGCGAGGCGGACCTCGAGGAATGCTTCGTGAAGATTGTCGTGCCGGAGGGCGGAAAATGAGCTGGCACACGATCGGCACGGTCTACGCCAAGGAGCTCAGGGACACGCTGCGCGATCGACGCACCCTGATCTCGATGATCGTGGTGCCTACGCTTTTCATGCCGGTCTTGATCTTCGGAATGGGGAAGGCTGCTTCGGTGATTGTCTCGAAGGCAAAGGCGGAGGTCCCGAGGGTCATGGTGATAGGTGGCGGGGACTCGCCGGGGATACGCACAGAGCTTGAGAAGACCGGCAAGTTCAGGCTCGAGAAGGCGCTGCCGAATTGGAAGAAGCTGATCGCCGACAAGAGGATCCGGGCGGCCGTCGAGATCCCCGAGGGATTCGAGAAGGCGCTCGGGGAGGGCGCCGCACCGGCCGTCACGCTCTACGACTATCAGGGCGAGATGAAGTCGGGGCTGGCGGTCGAGCAGCTGAGGGGATTCTTCACGGGCTTGAGGGAGCGCGCGACGACGAGGCTTCTGTCCGAGCGCGGGCTTCCGGCCACGATCGCACACCCTTTCGAGGTGAAGCAGGAGAACGTCGCGCCTCCGGAGAAGGTCGGCGGAAACCTGCTCGGGGGCATCATCCCCTATTTCATCATCTTCCTCTGCCTCTTGGGGGCGATGTATCCCGCGATGGACCTTTCGGCCGGTGAGAAGGAGCGGGGCACCATGGAGACGCTGCTCTGCTGCCCTGCCGCGCGCACCGACATCGTGATGGGGAAGTTCCTCGTTGTGCTGACAGGGTCCCTCTTTGCCGTCTTGTCGTCGCTGGCCTCGCTGGCCGCCACGCTCCTCCTCGCCGCGGCGTCGATGCGCGGGGCGGGTGGAGACGGTGCGGGGATGCTCTCGATCGACCCGGTTGGGATCCTGGGCGTCCTTGCGATGATTGTCCCGGTCGCCGTCCTCTTCTCCGCGGTGCTCTTTGCCATCGCCCTCTTTGCAAAGAGCCTGAAGGAGGCCCAGAGCTACCTGACCCCGATCACTTTTCTCGTCATCGTGCCCGTCGCGATCGGGGTGCTGCCAGGCATCGACCTGAACCTTCGCCTGGCGCTCATCCCGATCCTGAACATTTCCCTCGTCTGCAAGGAGATGCTTTCCGGCGTATGGCACTGGGGCTACATCGGGGTGATCTTCGGCTCCACCGCGCTCTACGCCGGCCTGGCCCTCGCCCTCTGTGTGAAAATGTTCCGCAGCGAGGGCGTCATCTTTCGTACCTAAATTGTAAAACCCGTCCTAATTCGGGCGCGGATTTGGTAAACGCCTTGTAAAACCGGGCCCGACCTATGGCGTCGCGGTAACGGATATGGTGTAATGGCGTCAAGGGAGACATGCCCGCCAACAACAACGAATCTCGTCCGCCTCCGCCTATGAATTCCTACAACACCTCAGTCCCGTTCCAGTCATTGGTCAGGCCCGAGCTCAGCCTCCGGCGCCGAGACCCAGCCAGCTCGAATCCCCCCATGGAAGCGGACAACATTGTCCCGAAGGAGCGCAGGAAGGCCGGGCCCTACGGAACGCTGGCCCTTGAGGAAGCTTGGGACAAACTCTACAGGGCACGGGCTCTCCTTGAGGCCGAGCAGTCGCACTTGCGTGACGACAGGATCGCACTCCAGGGCGAAATCGATGCCTTGAAGCAGCGCGAGCAATTGGTCGCGAGCCGGGAATGGCACATCCAGGAATATGAGAGGATGGTTGCCTTGGAAAGGGCGGAGGCCGCCGACAAACGGGAATCCGAGTCCGCGATCTCGAAGCTGACGCGGGCACCTTTCGACATGGCCCGCTCTGTTTTCGGGCAGAAGAAGTGAATTAGCGTGCCTCGGGCGCGTTCCCCACGTAGGGGAAGCGTGTCGTGAGCACCGTTCTATTCCCCCAGCATGTGATCGCGCGCAAGCGCGACGGCTTCGAACTCAACCGCGCGGAGGTCCAGGCCTTTGTGAAGGGGGCGACGGACGGCTCTTGGGCAGACTACCAGCTGAGCGCGCTCTTGATGGCCATCTACCTGAAGGGGATGAACCCTGGGGAGACGGCGATCTTGACGGAGGCCATGCTCAATTCCGGCATCGTGGCCGACCTCTCATCCATCAAGGCCCCTAAGGCCGACAAGCATTCGACGGGCGGCGTCGGCGACAAGGTCTCGCTCCATGTCGCCCCCATGGTCGCCGCCTGTGGCGTGGCGGTCCCGATGATCAGCGGCCGCGGGCTCGGCCACACGGGCGGCACGCTCGACAAGCTTGAGTCGATCCCCGGGTTTCGCGTGGGCCTTTCCATCGACGAATACCGCAGGCAGGTCGCGGAGATCGGACTGTGCCTGATCGGGCAGACCCGGGATCTGGCCCCTGCCGACCGCAAGCTCTACTCCCTGCGCGACGTCACGGCCACGGTTGAGTGCATCCCCCTGATCTGTGCGAGCATCCTCAGCAAGAAGCTGGCCTCCGGGATCGATGTCCTGGTCCTGGACGTGAAGTACGGCAGGGGGGCGTTCATGAAGGAGAAGGCCCGGGCCCGGGAATTGGCGGTTGCGCTCACGACCGTGGCCAAAGCGATGGGGAAGCCGACCCGGGCGATCCTGACCTCGATGGACGAGCCGCTTGGCCACGCGGTCGGAAACGCGCTGGAAGTCGAGGAATCGATCGCCTGCCTGAAGGGCAGGGGAGCCCGAGACCTGATGGAAGTCACCTTTGCGATCGGGGAGCAGATGCTGATCCTGCCCGGGGTTGCCAAGGACCGCGCGCAGGCCCGGTCCCTGCTCGAGCAGAGCATCTCCTCCGGCGCAGCGCTCCAGAAATTCCGGGAGATGGTCAGCGCCCAGGGGGGCAACCCCGCGGTGGCCGACGACATCTCGCTTCTTCCCCAGGCGGGAATCATCCGGGATGTGCCCAGCCCTGCTTCAGGCTTTGTGGTGGACGTGGATGCGATGGGTGTTGCCCTGGCAGCGCTGCATCTGGGCGCCGGCCGCGCGAAGGCCGAGGATCCGGTCGACCATGCCGTGGGTATTGACCGCCTGGTCAAGGTGGGCGACCGCGTGGAGGCGGGAGCCCCGCTCTACCGGGTCCACGCCAACAGCGAGGGGGCGCTCGGGGAGGCAAACGGCCTCATGCGCAAGGCGATCTCCATTGGCGACGTCCGGCGGGTTCCGCTGCCGCTCATAGACGAGATCATTGGCTGAGGACCCGGGGAACCCTGGAGCCGTCCCGCGAGGGTTGATTCCGCCGACGCCATGGGAATAGGATGTCCTCGGCGAAGGACCCCCATGGCCTACCTGAAGACCCTCCTCACCTACAACATGCCCTCGGAGGCGGAGGTGGACAAGGCGTTCCTCGAATCGCGTGGCATCGCGGTCTGCCTCTTGAACGCGAACACGTCGCGCAACGAGCTCGGGGCGCCCTTCTACGTCCAGCTGCAGGTCAACGCAGAGGATCTCCAGGCGGCGCGCGACCTGATCATGGAGGTGAATCCGCAGCGCTTCGGCTCGAGCGCGCGCGTCGACGAGATCGACACGCAGATCAAGCGGGCGTTTGTCAGGTATGTCTTAGTCGCCGTTCCCGCCGGGATCATCGTGGGCCTAGCGACCTATTTTCTGACCCCGAGCCCGGCCCATCCGCCCACGACCTTCAGGCGCCGGTACACGGTCGTGTGGGACGTCCGGGTCGAGCTGGGGATTGCGACAGGCATCCTGGCAAGCGTCGCCGCGGCCGCCTGGGACAGCCGACGGAGGGCCAAGGGGCAGGGACCTCTGCCGGGCGTCGGATAGGACCCGCAGGCATGGCAACCCGAACCTTGTTGGGCTTTGCGCCGGATCTCTGGTCCTGCCCCGGTGGGAGGGGGTGCCGAAGGCCTCCCTCGATGACCGGGGTGTCCTTGTCTTCACGGGCGAGGGCGCCTGGTGCTTCATCCCGTCCCGGGCGTTCAGCGGGGGCCATTATCCCCGTGGGGCGCCCAAATCGTTCCTGTCCGGGAAACTCAGAAATGCCTAGCCCCACTAAGGATGCGATTTGGATGCGTGAGGGCCGGTCTGTAACTTTAGGCGACCTTCGGGGTTATAAGGGAAGGATACTCCCGCATGAAACTCCTCATCGCCATTCTCCTTTGGGCCATCCTGATGGCCGTGTGCTGGCCGCTCGCGCTCCTTTTCGTTTTTCTGTGGCCGATCGTCTGGCTGCTTTCGATCCCGTTCCGCTTCATGGCCGTGGTCCTGGAGGCGATGATCGCCTTCGCCGCGGCAATCTTGTTCCTTCCCGCCCGCCTGGCCGGCTACCGGCGTCCTTAGGCTTTCGGGCATAGCCCGTGAGCACGCGAACCCGGGCCTTGGCCATTGCGTGGTCGGTCCTGCTGCTGGAGATGACGGCGGGGTGCTCCTCCCTTGAGAGGCATCTGCTGTTCCTCCCCACGCATGACTCCCAAGCGAACGGACTCGATCCCTGGGCCCATTCCGGATCCGTCATCGGCTATTCGCGCACAGTCCCGCAGCCGAAGAACGTGTGGCTCATGTTCCACGGCAACGCGGGCCAGGCCGCGGGCCGCACCTACGCGATCCCAAGTTTCTCGGAGGGGGACTCCGTATTCATAATGGAGTACCCGGGCTATGGGAACCGCGGGGGCGTGCCGTCGCGGGAGGCTTTTGACGCCGCGGCCAGGGAGGCGTACCTCCTGCTGAGGGAGAGCTACCCCGGCGTCCCCGTCTGCGTCGTCGGGGAATCCATCGGAACAGGTCCGGCGTGCACGCTGGCGAAGCTGGCCCGTCCGCCGGACAAGATCGTCCTCATCGTTCCCTTCGACATGCTCTCGCTCGTGGCGCGGGATCATCTCCCGTCGGTCCTGGTCGGCCTGCTCCTCTCCGATAACTGGGACAATATTCAGGCGCTTCGGGACTACCGGGGCCCTGTCGACATCTTTGGTGCGGAGAGGGACACCGTGATCCCGGTCCGGCACGCCAGGGCTCTTGCTGCCGCACATCCTGCGTCTAGGTTTACCCTGATTGAGGGCGGCCACAATGACTGGTCCGGACCCGGGAAGGTGCAGATCCGCAATCCCTGACAGGCGGCTCGCGTGCCGCCCCGAAAGTGTTAACACAAGGGTAAGGCTGCGGCCTTCACACCATGAGTGCAAAATCCCCTGGCGGAATCAAGTGGCACGACGATGTCCATAGGCATGACTACGACGCGGCAGAATCCTACCTGGCGCTCCTATTCCCGAACACAAAGGCGGCCGCCTTTGTGGCGAGGCTCCGGGGCGCCAAAGTGCGCCCCTTCAAGGCCAAGGACATCTTCAGGGCCTCGCGACTTCCCATGCTGCCTCCTGGCAACCTGCATGTGGAAAGGGACAGCGCGAAGATCCGCAAGCGCGAGGGGCTTTCCCCGCTCCTTCTGGTGAGAGACCGCACGGGTGCCAGGGTGGAGATCGCCGACGGCTACCACCGCCTGTGCGCGATCTATCTGTTCGACGAGGATGAGCCTATCCACTGCAAGATAATCTGAACCTTCGGCGAGTGCCCAGGGTTCGGCCCCTGGAGGAGAATCCGAGGGATGGATTTCTTGGCCTTTCCGGCTTCGGCGCTCAGTGGCGGAAGAGGCTTCCGCCATAGCGTGCGGCATTGCCGAGTTCCCGCTCAATGACCAGCAGGCGGTTGTATTTCGCGATGCGCTCGGAGCGGCAAAGCGAGCCGGTCTTGATTTGTCCGGCTCCCGTGCCGACGGCAAAATCGGCGATGAATGCATCCTCGGTCTCACCCGAGCGGTGCGAGATCACCGTGCCGTAGCCGGACTTCTGGGCGAGTGAGACCGTGTCGAGTGTCTCGGATACGGTGCCGATCTGGTTGAGCTTGATCAGAATGGCGTTCGCAACCCCATCCCGGATGCCCTGGGCGAAGATAGCGGGATTGGTGACGAAGTTGTCGTCGCCGACCAGCTGGAGCTTTCTGCCAAGTGACTTTGTAAGCGCCTTCCAGCCCGCAAGATCCTCCTCGCCCATGCCATCCTCAAGCGAGACGAGGGGGTATTTTTTTGCCCAGTCCCTGTAGAGGTCGACCATCTGGCTGGGCGACTTTCGTGCGCCGGTGGACTTCTTGAAGACGTATTCGCCGTTCTCAAAGAACTCGCTCGCGGCGGGATCGAGGGCGAGGGCAATGTCCTTGCCCGGGCAGAAGCCGGCCCTGCCGATGGCCTCCACGATCAGCTCGACAGCCGCATCATTGGACTTGAGCGAGGGCGCGAATCCTCCCTCGTCCCCAACGGCCGTCACGAGGCCGCGCTTGGCAAGGATCTTCTTGAGCGTATGGAACGTCTCGGCGCCGTAGCGAAGCGCTTCGGCAAACGTGCGGGCCCCGGTGGGAAACAGCATGAATTCCTGGAAATCCACATTGTTGGTCGAGTGTGCTCCGCCGTTGATCACGTTCATCATCGGCGCCGGGAGCAGATAGGGGGCGCGCATCGCGCCGCCATGCAGCCTGCGGATGTGCCGGTAGAGCGGCTCCCCGCTGTCGAGCGCCGCGGCACGGCACACCGCCATGGAGACCCCGAGGAGCGCGTTGGCGCCAAGCTTCGATTTTGTGTCGGTGCCGTCGAGCCCGCGCATGAAGTCGTCGATTTCGCGCTGCTCGTGCGGGGAGAGGCCCCGCAGCCTGGGGCCAATCAATTTATTCACGTTGTCGACGGCCCTGAGGACTCCCTTGCCGCCAAAGCGCTTGGCGTCGCCGTCCCGCAGTTCGACGGCCTCGCGGATTCCGGTGGATGCGCCCGAGGGGACGGATGCGCTGGCGGCGGCGCCGTCGTTCAACTCCACGGTGACCATCACGGTCGGATTGCCGCGCGAATCGAGAATTTCTAGGGCGGTGATGTTTTGGATTCGGGTGCTCATAGAGGAAATTGGCTTTGGGGCAGGCGTGCGGGCTAGGCTGGCGCGGCCGCAACGCCTGTCTTAACGATCAGAACGCTGCACGGTGCTTGGTCGGCTATGCGGTCGGCCGTGTCGCCCAGCAGCCGTCCCCAGAGGGCGGAGTGGTCGCTGTGGCCAATCACGATGAGATCGTAGCGGCCTTGTTGGGAGGCATTCACGATGGCCTTGGCGGGATGGCCGCGGGCCGCATCGCACGCGATCGGGATGCCATGTTCAGCCGCGAACGCGGCGACTTCCGTCTCGCGCTCAGCGAAGTAGCGGTCTGCGGCCTCGGATTCCTCCTCGATCTCTCCGGGAAGATCCGAATGGCGCGGCAGCGGCTCACGAACCCAGAGGGCGGTCACCCGCCCCTCGAACTTCCTGGCAAGCGCGGCCGCGGCAGCTAGGGCGGCCTTCCCGCCCCTCGAACCATCGTAACCAACGAGGATTTTGTAATACATGGGGGTACTCACTTTCCTGGCGACGCCTCCAGGCGCCTGGGTTTGGGGTTGATACGCTCGGCGTAGGTACGCCCCCACTCGTGCATGGCCTCGAGCGTGGGCTGGAAAAAGCGCTGCGCCACAAAGGTGGGCACGAACGCGCTGAGGATGACGACCGTGACCAGTATGGTGTACTGCCTCTCGTCGATGATCTTGTTCTGAAGGCCAAACAGCGCGGAGATCGTGCCAAAGGTCAGACCGGTGGCCATCAGGAGCGTGGTGTAGTTCGCCTCCCGGTTGCGCATGTAGAAGAGCTTGGTAAGCGGCCAAACACCGACGAACTTGGTCGTGAGTTTGAGCAGCAGCAGGACGACAATGATGCCGAGGGCGGCCCACAGGGCCGGCAGCGACACGAACAGGCCCGCCTTGATGAAGTAGAAGGGCGTGAAGATCGTGAAGGCGATGGTGCGCATCCGGTTCACGAGGGTCTTGTCGCGAAGGAATACGCCGGCGACGACGAGGCCCAGGAGGTAGGCCGGCAGCACGGCTTCGCTCTTGGCCGTGGATGCCAGCCCGCCGAGGAAGAACAGGATGAAGAAGATGAATTTGACCTCGGGCTCGCTCACCCGCGTGGCGCCGAGGTGGACGATGATGTACTTGGTCCACTTCGGCATGTACCAGAGCAGGACGCACATCACCGTGACAAAGACCACCATCCACACGTTGAAGTCCGCGAACAGGGTGCCCAGGGCGAGCACGGTGCCGAAATCGGTGATGAAGCACGCGGCGAGGATCGTTTTTCCGAGCGCTGTGTCGCTCTGCTTGCCCTCGATCATCACTGCGTAGACCACGGCGACCGAAGTCGTGGACAGGGCGATCCCTGCGATTTGGGCCTGATGCACCGGCCACCCGAGGACAAACTGGGCGAAGAGCCACACCGCCCCAAACGGGAGCAGGAAGGACAGGATGCCGATGGACAGGCTGGCCCGCAGGTTGGCGCGGAGGGATGCCGGGTCAATTTCGGCCCCGGCGAGGAACGTCAGGACGCCGCTTCCTAGAAGGGCAAGGAAATTGGTCCACTCCGTCGTCTTGAGCACATGATGGCCGCCGAAATCAATGTTGCCGGCGACCACACCGACAACGATCTCGATGAGGGCGACGGAGATGCCGGTGCGGATGGAGATCAGGCTCGCAGCGAACGCGAGTCCCATCCAGATCGCGGCCACATACCAGATGTTGTCGAGAATCATGGTGCGGTTAAAGTGCCTTTGGCTGGACGGCGCATTGCGCAGCCTGTTTCACCTCGCTTCGATAATGGATGACGCGGGCCCGCTCCAGGGTCACCAGGCCGCTCTTCATCATATCGTCGAGCACCGGCAGGAACGCCTGGATCTTCTCCTCGCTGTCCACGATCTCGACCACGATGGGCAGATCGTCGGACAGCCGGAGGATTTTTGTCGTATGGAGGCGGCTCGACTTTCCGAAGCCCAGGCACGCGCGCAGGACCGTGGCTCCGGCAAGGTGCGCCTCGCGGGCCTTCAGGACGATCGCCTCGTAAAGGGGGTGGTGATGCCAGCGGGCGGATTCGCCCACGAAGATGCGCAGGAGGGTGGATTCTTGGGGTATTTCCATGTTCCTGGAATGGCTAGCGAGGTTGATCGAGGCCCGGCTTGCGGGCCCCAGGTTGGGAAGCAGGGTTTCGGTCACGGCAGGGCCTGGGTCCGGGCGCGCAGCCCCCAGCTTTTTTTGGGGTGGGATTCATTTGGCCTGTGGTGATGCGTGGCACTCACAGGAGTCATCAGCGCTGACCTTCGTCAGGCGGTTCTCCCTCCCCATTTGGAGGGACGGCAGAATCCATTGCCAAGGGGAGGGTTGCCTCGGACAGCCGCGACCGCAAACGAAAATGCGCACCCTCGCCACAGGGGCCGGGGCATGGCGGGTGGCCCGTATCGCGCTCCCTCCGGCATCCTGCGCCAGGAGGGCAGATGTGTCGGCTAGAAGGATTCGCCCCGGATACGGGGCGAACGAGGCAATCGCGCAGGCGAGCGCTATTTCTCGAGCTCGATCAGCTCGGCCGCAGCCTTCTCCCAGGCAGCGGTCGCCGTCGTGAGGAGGTCCACCACCGCGCTCAGCTCGCGGTTCAAATGCTGGGCCTTGCCGGGCTCCGAATAGGTCTCCGGCGCCTCGAGCAAGGCGGCGAGATCGTTCTGCTTCTTCTCGAGCTTCGCGACCTCCTCCTCGAGGTGGCCCACCTCAACGCGGAGTTTCTTTATCGCCGCGGGATTTGTGCGTTTCTCCGGCGCCTTTGCCGCGGCCGGCTTCTCTGGCTGCGGCCTAGCGTCCTGCAGGGGTCGCGCGTCCGTGAACCCGGCCGTGAGCGCCGCGCGCTCGTTCGTGGCGCGGGACTTCTCAAGGTAGTAGTCGTAGTTGCCTGCGTAGGGCGTCAATCGGCCCGAGTGCACGTGCAGCACATTCTGCGCGAGGGCGCGGATGAAGTAGACGTCGTGGCTGATGAAGATGAAGGTTCCGTCGAAGGTCTTCAGCGCGTTCACGAGCGCGTCGATCGAGGCGATGTCCAGGTGCGTCGTCGGCTCGTCCATCAGGAGGAGGTTCGGCGGCTTGACGAGGAGCCGGGCCAGCGCCAGGCGAGACTTCTCCCCGCCGGAGAGGACGCTCACCTTCTTGTGAACGTCGTCCTTGCGGAAGAGGAACGCCCCGAGGATCGCGCGGGCCTGCTGCTCGGTCAGCTGGTTCTCGTTGGTGCGCAGCTCCATCACATTCTCGAACACCGAGGCGTCCGCATGGAGGTTGTCGAGGCGGTTCTGGGAGAAATACCCCGGAACGACGTTGCTTCCGAGCTCGCAGGTGCCCCCCTGGATCGGGATCACGCCCGCAAGGATCTTAAGGAGCGTGGACTTGCCGGCGCCGTTTGGGCCCACGAGCACGATGCGCTGCCCACGCTCAGCCATGAAGTTCAGGTCGCGGTAGACCACGTGGTCGCCGTAGGCCTGCTGCACATGCTCCAGCTCCACGACCTTGAGCCCCGAGCGGGGCGGCGTCGGGAACTTGAAGTGGATGCGCTTCAGGTCGTCCTCGGGCTCGTCCACGGCGACGGCCTCCAGGCGCTCGATCTGCTTCTCCTTCGACTTTGCACGCGAGGCCATGGAGGCCTTGGCCCCAAAACGGTCCACGAACCTCTGCAGGTGGGCGATCTCGCGCTGCTGGTTCTTGAATGCCGCGGCCTGCTGGAGCTTCCGGGCGTCCTTCTCGCCCATGTAGTCATCGTAGTTGCCGGTGTAGCGGTTGAGCGTCCCGCCGCGCAGCTCAAGGATCCCGGTGCACAGCGCGTTCAGGAACGCCCGGTCGTGCGAGATGACGACCAGGCCGCCGGGATAGCGCGTCAGGTAGTCCTGGAACCAGAGCAGGGCCTCCAAATCGAGGTGGTTCGTCGGCTCGTCCAGGAGCAGCAGGGCCGGCTCCGCGACCAGGAGCCGGGCCAGGTGGGCCCTCATCACCCAGCCGCCCGAGAACGTCTTCGCCAGCTTGTCGCTGTCGCCCTCGCGGAACCCGAGTCCCGCCATGATCTTTTTCGCGCGGGGCTCGAGGGTCCAGTCGATGTCGTAATCGTCATCCGTCTCCGGGACCAGTTTCTTGCCGCTCGTCACGATCTGCATGATCGTCTCGTCGGCCACCGGCGCGCTCTCCTGGGGCAGGAAGCCGAAGTCGGCTCCGCGCTCCCACTCGATCGTGCCGTCGTCCGGCGATTCCTCACCCAGGATCAGGTTGAAAAGGGTTGTTTTTCCGGCCCCGTTGGGCCCCACCAGGCCGTAGCGGTCCGTTCGCGCGATGAACAGCGACACGTCCGCAAAGAGGGTGCGGGTGCCATAGGACTTGGAGACATCGGCGATCGTGAGCATGGAAACCCCCCATAAAACACATCACATGCCGGATACGTCAATGGCGGGAATCGGGGGAATCGCCCGGTGCTTGGGGTGGCGGCAGTTGTACCACGATTCCTCCTCCCCAGGCGGGCGCGGGGGGCCGATCGGGCCTGGGTGACGAATTCCCAAAGGTGCCGATTTGGGGTGGCAACGGGGTGGCTCCGCGTGCACGCTTTGGCCTCGAATCTGTCATGAGCGCCAAATCCAAGAATCAGCTCCCGGAATCCGTGAATGCGGCCTTGGCGCGCCCCAAGGGCCCGGTCTCCAAGTTCATCGCCCGCCATTACCGGCACTTCAATTCCGCCTCTCTCCTGGACGCCGCCAAGGGGTACGAGGCGCACCTGAAGGCGGGGGGCAAGATGCTCGTCACCCTGGCCGGGGCCATGTCGACAGCGGAGCTGGGAATCTCGCTGGCCGAGATGATTCGCCGGGAGAAGGTCGACGCGATCGTCTGTACCGGGGCCAATCTGGAGGAGGACGTGTTTAACCTAGTGGCGCACAACTACTACGAGCGGGTGCCGCACTACCGCCAGCTCACGGCAGCCGACGAGCAGGCCCTCCTTGACCGCCACATGAACCGCGTCACGGACACCTGCATCCCCGAGATGGAGGCCATGCGGCGGATCGAGGGCGTGATCCTGGAGGAATGGATGGCGGCGGATCGTGCAGGAGAGAGGTATTTTCCGCACGAGTTCATGTACAAGATACTGAGAAGCGGTAAGTTAAGGAAGTGGTTCCAGATAGACCCGAAGAATTCATGGCTGATCGCCGCCTGCGAGAGAAACCTGCCGATCATCGTCCCGGGCTGGGAGGATGCGACCCTGGGAAACATGTACGCCGCCCACGTCATGGAGGGCGACGTCAAGAACGTGCACACGGTGCGCACGGGCATCGAATACATGACCGAGCTTGCGGGCTGGTACACAAAGACGGCCAAGGAGCTAAGGAACGGTGAGGGTTCCATCGGGTTCTTCCAGGTCGGGGGCGGGATCGCGGGCGATTTCCCGATCTGCGTCGTCCCGATGCTTCACCAGGACCTGCGCAGGTCCGACATCCCGCTCTGGGGTTATTTCTGCCAGATCAGCGACTCGACCACGAGCTACGGCAGCTATTCCGGTGCGGTGCCCAACGAGAAGATAACCTGGGGCAAGCTGGGCTCCTCGACGCCCAAGTTCATCATCGAATCGGACGCCACCATCGTTGCCCCGCTGATCTTCGCCTGGGTGCTCGGGGACTGAGCATGCCCAACCGGCTCGCGAGCGCGACGTCCCCGTACCTCCTCCAGCACGCGGGCAACCCGGTGGACTGGTACCCCTGGGGGCCGGAGGCCTTTGAGGCGGCCCGCTCCAAGGACCGCCCCATCTTCCTCTCGATCGGGTACTCGACATGCCACTGGTGCCACGTGATGGCGCACGAGTCGTTCGAGAACGAGGCGATCGCCGCGGTCCTGAACGAGCACTTCGTGTCGATCAAGCTCGACCGCGAGGAGCGGCCCGACGTGGACCGCGTCTACATGGCCTACCTGCAGGGCCTCACCGGACAGGGCGGGTGGCCGCTCTCCGTCTGGATGACGCCCGACCTGAAGCCCTTCTATGCCGGGACATACTTTGCGCCCGAGGACCGGCAGGGCCGGGCCGGCCTCCCGACGATCCTAAGGGCCATCGCCAGGGGATGGCGCGAGGACCGGGCTCGCCTGGTCGCGGAGTCCGAGCGCGTCGTCGCCTCCCTTAAGGAGCGCGCCGAGGAGCGTGCGGCCCCCGGCGAGGGGGCCGTGACGGCGTTTGCCGAGGCGGCGGGGGCCGCGTTCGAGAAGGCCTACCAGTATTACGCGGAGAGTTTCGACCCCCGCAACGGCGGCTTCGGCGGCGCGCCCAAGTTCCCGAGGCCGGCCAACCTGGATTTCCTCCTGCGCTGCGCGGTCCTTCAGGGCCTCCAGAGCGAGGCCGGTGTCGAGGCCACGGGGATGGTCGCGTCCACCCTGGGCGCCATGGCCCGGGGCGGGATCCATGACCAGGTCGGGGGAGGGTTCCACCGGTACTCGGTCGACGACGAATGGTTCGTGCCGCATTTCGAGAAGATGCTCTACGACCAGGCGCAGATCGCCTGGAGCGCGCTCGACGCCTGGCGCGCGACGGGCGACGAGCGCCAGGCCTGGCTTGCGGGGGACGTCCTGGACTATGTGCTCCGGGACCTGTCCGCGCCCGAGGGCGGGTTCTACTCGGCTGAGGACGCGGATTCCCTTGAAGGGGAGTCGGGCGAGCCGGTCGAGGGGGCGTTCTATGTCTGGACGATGGCCGAGGTGGAGCGCGTCCTGGGCGCTGACGCCCCGTTCGCCTGCGGGCACTTCGGGCTGCGCGCGGAGGGCAACGTGCCCCGCGAGCGCGATCCCCATGGCGACTTCACCGGCAAGAACATCCTTGCCCAGGTCCGTCCGCTGGCCGAGTCGGCGAAGGCGTACCGGCTCGGGCTCCAGGAGGCGAGCGACCTCCTGGTCCTGTGCCTGTCCCGGCTTGGGGCCGCCCGCTCGGCCCGGCGCCGCCCCCACCTGGATGACAAGATTGTCGCGGGATGGAACGGGCTCGTGATCTCCGCCTTGGCCCGGGCCGCGGTCGCGCCCGCCGAGTCGCTCGCAGACCGGCGTCATTCCTATCTTTCGGCGGCACTCAGCGCGGCCGCGTTCGTGGAGCGCGAGCTCTTCAACCTTCCGGGGCTCCTGCCGCGGCGCTCCTGGCGCCGCGGGGCCGGTTCGGGGCCGGGATTTTCCGAGGACTGCGCCTTCCTTGTGCAGGCCTGGCTCGACCTGTACGAGGCGACCTTCGACAAGGCCTGGATCGAGCGGGCGCTCGCGCTTCAGGAATCCATGGACGCGCTCTTCTGGGATCCCGCCAAGGGCGGCTACTTCAACTCGGCTGCGGGGGCCGAGGACGTCGTGGTGCGGCTCAAGGAGGACTATGACGGCGCCGAGCCTGCCGCCACCTCCACGGCGGCCATGAACCTTTTCCGCCTGGCCTCGCTCACGGGCAGCGAGGCGCTGCGCGAGAGGGGAAGGCGCGCGATCGCGGCGTTCCGGGGACGATGGGAGGAGGCGCCGCAGGCCCTCCCCCAGCTCCTCTGCGCGTTCGAGCCCGCGCTTGAAGCCCCGCGCCATGTTGTGCTGACCGGGACGCCGGGCTCGCCCGGATTCGAGGCGCTCGCGGCCGTGGTGCGGGGTCGGCTGGCTCCGCGCAGATCGCTCATCGCCCTCGATGCACCGGGGGCCCGGGCCTGGTTCTCCTCGCGGTCCCCCTGGCTGGAGCGGATGGGCGAGAACGACCGGGTGCCTACCGCCTACGTTTGCGAGGAATTCACGTGCCGGGCGCCCGCCCGAACGCCGGAGGAGCTGGCGCGGGCCCTGGGACTTCCGGCGGGGGCCTGAAGGGCGCGGCGCCCGCGCAAAGGGTTGCGAAGGGCCTGACTAACGTGTAGCAGACACCCTTCAATGAAGGTTCTTGCCGTTGAAGACGACCCCGTTGCGCGCGCCATTTTGCGCCGCACCCTCGAGCGGCTCGGGCACGAGGTCGTCGAGGCGAAGGACGGCGAGGAGGCCTGGGAGGCCTGGCTCCGGGAGAAGCCGAGGGTCGCGGTCAGCGACTGGCAGATGCCCAGGCTCGACGGGCTCGGCCTCTGCAAGCGATTCCGGGCCCAGGAGGGCCGCGACTACGTCTATTTCATCCTCCTCACGGCCACGAACGACTCCGCCCACAACCGTCGCGCCGCAGCCGAGGCCGGCGTGGACGACTTCCTCACCAAGCCGATCGAGCTGTCGCGGCTCTGGGCGAGGCTCAGGGTCGCCGAGCGCATTCTGAAGTACACCACGCAGGTGCATCGGCTGGAGGAGATGATGCCGATGTGCTCCTACTGCAAAAAGATCAGGGACGACCAGAACTACTGGCAGCAGATCGAGAGCTACATCAACGAGCGCACGGGCACCGAGATCAGCCACTCAGTCTGCCCGGAGTGCTACCAGAGGGTGGTGGTCCCCGAGCTTGAGCGCCTGAAGGAGTCGGCGGCCAAGAAGGTGCCGGTCGTCAAAAGGAAGCGTTGAGCTCCAGCTGGGCGCCTGGCTCGACGGCGCGCTCGCCCAGCGCCGCGCACTCGGTCTCGTCGTTCTTGTAGAGCCGGAACGTCACCGCCTTCGAGGCGTCGTTGGTCTCCCAGCGCCATTTCCCGATGGAAACGAAGGTGAGCGGGACGCCCTTGTCCCAGCTGAGGCCGGGACCCTCGCCCCGGATGAAGAGGCGGTTCCCGATTCCGATGTAGGCGGTAATGATCAGGCGCGTGGCGCCGTCAGCCGAAAGGGCCGGTTCGTGCACCTCCTGGGGAACGATGGCCGACCCGGTCTCGTCCGCGGCGGGCGGAGATTCCAGGACCAGCTCCTGCACGACCGGCTCCGCGGGAGGAAGGGGTGCCGGGGCCGGCTTGCGTGGGCTGCGCTTGCGCGGCGCCGGGGGGGCCACCGGGGCAGGGGCGGTTTCGGCCGGGGCGGGGGCGGCGGGCTCGGGTGGGATTTCGGGGACCGGGGGAGCCACCGGCGCTGCGGCGGCTTCCGTCACGGGCTCCGGCGCCGGGGCCGGCTCCGGGGCCCTTGCAGGCTCGGGCGGCTCAACGGCGGGCGATGCGGCCGGCGCAACGTGGGCCTCAAAGGGATGGTCCGAGGAGGCCGCAGCGGGCTTGATCTCTGCTATCTTGCTCGCGATCACCGGTGGAACCTCGGGGATCTGGGGCGGCGCAGGGATGGCCCTGGCCGTTTCGGCGGCCTTTTCGACCGCCGACTCAAACTCCGCGGCTGCCTTGACGAGCTTCTTGGCCGCGGCCTCGAGCCGGGCTGCCGCCTCGCCAAACTACATCTTTGCAGAGACGAGCCGCGCGTCCAGCTCGGCCACCGCCTTGGCGACGGACTCAAGCCTGGACACGGCCTGGCCGTCCCGTTTCCCCGCGGCCTCAAGCCGCAGGTCGAGCTCGGCGATCTTGTCCTGTATGCCGAGCGCCAGGCGCTCCGACTTGCTGAAATTCTCCTGCGCAGCCTCGGCGATCCCGTTGAGGCCGGTGGCGGCGATCGAGACCTGCTCGGCGGCAGCCGCAACCGTGACGGAAAGCGCCTGGAGCGCCCGCTGGCGGTTGTCGAAGGCCTCCTCCTGCTTGTCGGCGTAGGCCGTCACGAAGGGGATGACCCCGATGATGCAGGCGGCGACGACCAGGGCCACCAGGGACCAGAGGGCCGTCGCGGTGAGCGGATGGGCCGACGAGTCGTAGACGAGCCAGGCTGCCGCGAGGAGGACCGCGTAGCCGACCAAGAATATCCATTTCGGCAGTCGCGGGGTGTCGCTGGGGAAGTTCATGTCAACGGGCGCGTGATTTTTCTGCTGCGCATGGGGGTTAATTTCAACTCGGAAACGATGCCGGGGCGTGGGTATTTCCGAAATGGGAAGAGAGGGCTCCCGCCAGCCGGTCCCATTCCGGGGGATTCAAGTCGCGCTTGCGGCCCGGGGACACCTGCCGGTGGTCGGTGACCCGGTCGATTCCCCAGCCGAGCGGGCCCCAGCGGGCCTCGAGCCACTCGATGGCCGAGGCCAGCTGCCGCTCGGTGAGGGGGGCTCGGTAGGTGTCGCCTGCGAACGCCAGGCCGAGAAGGAAATCGTTGCAGCGGGTCCGGCCCAGGAACTGCGACGCTCCCGCGTGCCAGGCGATCTCCAGGTCCGGAACAAGCGTGCAGCGTGTGCCGTCCCGGTCGATCAGGCAGTGGTAGCTCACCTGGCTTGCCGGATCGAGCATCCGGTCAACGGTCTCGCTGAATCCGAGTTGGCTGTGGTGGAAGAGGACGCCCAGGCGCTCATGGTGTGCCGGGCCGCGGTTCGGCGAGGGGCGTTCCCACTGCGCGAAGGCCGCTACAGGTGGCTCCATGAGACGACGGTGAGCGGGGAGAGGACCGCGACCCTCGCCGTGCCCTCCACCGTGAGCACCACCAGGATCCATTTGAGGCCGCAGTTGCGGCGGATCGAGTATCCGACCGCGGTGACGGCCATCAGGGCGAGCGCAAACACCCGTGCGTGCGGCGTTGCCAGGAGCCCGAGGACCCAGAGGGCGTACAGGGCGATGCCGGCCGTCCAGGCAAAGGAGGCCGCCTCGCTCGGCCCCATCTCCCGCGGGTCCCCGCCGCGTGCGATCTGCTTGATGCCGACATAGCGCTCGCTCATGAACAGCTGCCAGAGCTCAAAGGCGAGGAAGAGCGGGGCGAGCAGGGCGATGCCGTTCACGCGCAGGATCCTGTGGAATATCCGGGCCGCCTACAATCAACTTCAAGCCCAGTTGCGCTTGCCCCCCGGGGGGGGCCGATGTACAGTGACCCCTAACGTGCCAATACGAACCGTTATCGTGGACGACGAGGCTGTGTTCCGGCAGATGCTGACTTCAGCCCTGAGCCGGGTCCGCGGCCTGGTCGTCGCCGGTTCGTTCAAGGATGGCAAGACGGCGGTGGAGCACTGCCTGAAGGACCCCCCGGGACTCCTGATCGTGGACCTCTACCTCCCCGGGATGCACGGTCTGGAGGTGGTCCGCGAGGTGAGGGAAAAGCTGCCGGCCACGCGGATCCTGGTCCTTACGGGACATCCCGACGGGGACCTGCCGGCAAGGCTCATCTCCCAGGGCGTCCATGGCTTCGTGGACAAGAGCGCCCCCATCAGCTACGTCATCCAGGCAATCGAGTCCGTGGTGGCGGGCGGGATGTTCTTTGCCGCCCACGTTCCGCCCAAGAGCACGGCTGCGGGCGCACACCAGCCGAAGGTGGAACCCTCGGTGAAGGAGGGCCCCGCGGTCACCTCCATTAACGCGATCGAGACGCTTTCGGCACGCGAGCTGGAGGTGGCCCGACTGGTCGCCGAGGGGCACTCGTCCAAGGAGATCGCCGACCGGCTGGACCTGAGCGTCCGCACGGTCGAGAAGCACAGGGCCAACATCATGGACAAGATCAACGTCAAGGAGGTCGCCAGCCTGGTGCGCTGGTGCATCCAGTCGGGGATCGTGAAGTCCTAAGGCGGCCTCAGCCGCCCGCGTAGAGCCTGAGGGACGGGGCGACCGCCTCAAAATCCGCGGACGCCGCCGCGATGTCGTCCGGCGAGAGCGCGCCGCCCCCTAGGCTCAGCCGGCGTTCAACCTCGGCCATCCGCGCGGAGAGCGCGGCGGCGCCCATGTGGAGCGCGCTGCTTTTTAGCCCGTGCGAGATGCGCAACTGCTCCTCGTGGTCCCCCTTCGCGAGATTCGCGACGGAGTCGGGGAAGTCGTCCAGGAAGATGCGCACGATTTCCCGGGCCGCATCGTCGCCGATGGCGGATGCGAGCTCGACGATTGCCGCGTTGGGAGGGCCTGCCACGCGGCTATGGCGGCCGATTATGGGTGCGATCGCAACCGATTTCCCGGGGGACTAGCGGCGCCGGCGCCTGGGCGGGGCGGGATCCGGGTCCTCGGCGGCCCTCAGCTCCTCCTTGGCGGGCGCCGCCCCGTGCTCGGGGTAGAAGTGCCACTTCCCGTCGGACTTGTGCGCGTGGATCTCGGGGGCAAAGCGAAGGTCCCACTCGGCCAGCATCTGGAAGTACTGGCTGCGGCCCACTTTCAGCTCTTGGCAGCGCGCCTCGATGCGCGTCCACATCTCGTGCGTGAAGGAGATCCCCTGGGAACGTGTGGTTTGGCCCATGCGCAATTGTTGCGAATGGTTGAAAGCGTGTTGACGCATTTCAGCTGAAAACGATTGAGAGCCGGGAGCTACCGTTTTCAACGGCGTCCGGTCCGCACCCGGCTAGTGGGCCTCCTCGTCGAGGTCCCCGGGCTTAAGGAGGGAGGAGAACGCAGCCTTGTTGGCGGCCTTCATATAGGCCTCCTTCGCCTCGATCGTCCCGTCCTTCACGCGGTTCATCAGGCTCGTGTCCATCAGGATCATCCCGTCCGAGCCGCCGCTCTCTATGATCTGGCGGATGTTTGCGATCTGGCCGCTGCGGACGGTGTTCGCGAGCGCCTCATGCTGGAGGAGGATCTCGTGGACGGCGCACCGGCCCTTCGGGATCCGCTTGCAGAGCAGCTGCGCCACAATCCCGGCAAGGCATCCCGCGAGCATCACACGGACCTGGTTCTGATCGTCCGCCGGGAAGGCGTTGATGATCCGGTCCACGGTTTTCGGGGCGTTGTTCGTATGGAGCGTCCCGAAGACCAGCATGCCCATCGAGGCGCAGCCGAGGGCAAGCTTGATCGTCTCCAGCTCGCGCATCTCGCCCACGAGCAGGATGTCGGGATCGTGCCGCATGGCGCCCTTTAGGGCCGAGGCGAAGCTCTCCGTGTGCTCGCCCACCTCGCGGTGGACAATCACGCTCTTCTTGACCGGGTGCACGAACTCGATCGGGTCCTCGATCGTGATGATGTGGCGGCAGAGGTTCGAGTTGATGTAGTCGATCATCGCGGCGAGCGTGGTCGACTTGCCGCTGCCCGTCGGGCCGGTGACGACGACCAGGCCCTCGTTCAGGTGGCAGAGCTTCTTGATCGCCTCGGGCAGCTTCAGCTCGTCGAAGGAGAGGATCTTGGCGGGTATCTGGCGGAACACCGCGGCCTGGCCCCAGTGGTTGTAGAGGAAGTTCCCGCGGAAGCGCGCGAAACCGGGGATCTCATGCGCAAGGTCGAGGTCGTGCCTCTCAAGGTAGTCGTTCCACCGCCGCTCCGGCACGATCTCTCGGATCAGCTTTTCAAGGGCGGCGTGGTCGAGCGGCGTGTCCCCGATCGGCACGATCGACCCGGATATGCGCGCCTTGGGCGGTTGTCCGACCATCAGGTGCAGGTCCGAGCCGCCCTTGTCGACCATGGAGCGCAGCAGTGTGTCGATTTCGGCCATGGCGGTGTCAGGTGATCTTCACGCGCAGGACGCGGTTCGAAATATTCGAGAGCGCGGTCTCCTTCGAGACCTTCCCCGCCTTGTAGAGTTCGAAGATGACATTGTCCATCAGGCACATCCCCTCGCGGATACCTGTCTCCATGGTGTTCCTCAGGCCCGTCGTCTTTCCCTCCCGGACCAGGTTGGAGATCGCCATGTTGTTGACGAGGATTTCGCACGCCATCACGACGCCCCCGGCGGGATTGGGCAGGAGCCGCTGGCAGACGATCCCGCGCAGGCTCTCGGCCACGCTTGCGCGGATCTGCGTCTGTTGGGCGGAAGGGAACACGTCGAGCAGGCGGTTGAGTGTCGTTGCCGCGTCGCTCGTGTGCATCGTCCCGATGACAAGGTGGCCGGTCTCGGCGGCGCTGACCGCCATCTCGATCGTCTCCAGGTCGCGCAGTTCGCCGATCACGATGATGTCGGGGTCCTCGCGCAGCGCCCCTTTCAGCGCGGTGAAGAAGGTCTTCGTGTGGTCCCCCACCTGGCGCTGGGTGACGTTGCAGCCCTTCGACTGCTGGACCACCTCGATCGGGTCCTCGACCGTGATGATGTGGTCCTTCCGGGTCTCGTTCAGGTAGGCCACCATCGAGGCGAGCGTCGTCGTCTTGCCCGAGCCCACCGGGCCCGTGATCAGGACGAGACCGTTGTTGTAGCTGAGCATCTTCTTCAGCGTGTCGATGTGGTCCGCGAAGCCGAGGGACGGGAGCGTCCTCACCTCCTTCGGCACCATCCGGTAGGCGCCCGCGGCGCCGTCCTTGTGGAACATCAGGTTCACGCGGTAGCGTTCGGAGGGGCTCACCTCGAGGGCGTAGTCCAGGTCGTGCTTTTCGATGAAGGTCCTCTTCTGTTCCGGGGTCAGGAGGACCGTGTTGATGCGCAGGGACTCTTCGGCGGACAGGGGCGTCTCGCTGATGAAGGAGAGGGCGCGGTCCTTCCGGACGAAGGACCTGCGGCCGGTGCACAGGTGCAGGTCGCTCGCCCCGAAGCTGACGGACTTGGTCAGCAGGTCCTTAAGCGTCGCGGAAAACTCCGCGTCGTCCTTTGCGTGCAGGGTGAAGACGGGGGCGGGCCCGGCCACCACCTTCTTCGGGGGCATGATGACCACGTCCTCCACGAGCTCGTCGGGAGCCGCAAAGGGATCCGCGCTCGGCGGCCCCTGGTCCGCCCTTTTTGTCGCCAGGCCCGCAAGCCGTTCAAGGGCCTCGACGTTCGTAACGACGTCGTCGTCGATCAGCTTCTGCGCAAAGACGAGCATCTCCAGGTTGTACTGCCCGAGCTTGGCCTTCACGGACACGGCCTGTACCCGGGTAAAGATGCCTTGGTCGATGCCAAGTCTGACAAACCAGAGTAGGTCGGGATTCATCGGCGCAGGTTAACGGGCAGATCATGCTGCGGGGCAACATCCTGCCAAGCGAGAATCCATTTGCCGCCTGGGCGCCGCCTTCCGGCTTCCCCGCAATGGGGTATTGCAAAAACTTGGGAACACTGGGATTGTGAACCTTTCATCCAGATCATGCTAAGGAAGTTCATTGCCCGGCTTCGTGAATCGATAGCCCCAGCCAAGAAGCCGAAACCGGCCGCGCCCCACGGCGCGTCACGCCCCCACGACGGGCCCGCACCGCGGAAACCCGGGCAACCGGGGGCAGCCCGCCCGCAGGGCCAGGGATCTCGCCCGCAGGGGCAGGGCCCGCGTCCGCAAGGCCAGCAGGGTCCGCGCCCGCAGCACACGCGCGGCCCGGGTCCCGCACAGGGTGGGGCCTCCCAGGGAAAGCCCCAGGAGCAGAGGCCCAGGTACGAGGAGAGGCGGTCGGCGGGACGCGGTCCCGCGAGGTCCGGCGGCCCGGGCCGCCAGGCGGACGGCCGCCGCCCACGCCCCACGCGCGACGATTTCGAGCATCCGGCGCAGGTCACCTACAAGCCGGCGGTCCCTGTCAATGTCCCGAAGATGGACACCCCCTTCTCGAAGCTCGGCCTTTGTGATGCGCTGGCCTACACGGTGCAGGAGAAGGGCTACACCCAGCCGACCCCCATCCAAATCCAGGCCATACCCCTTATCCTTGAGGGCAAGGATGTCATCGGATCCGCCCAGACCGGAACCGGAAAAACCGCGGCATTCGCCCTTCCCATCATCCAACGCCTTGGCAGCCACGGACCGATGCGCTGCCTGATCCTTGAACCCACCCGGGAGCTTGCCCTCCAGGTCGAGGAGGCATTTCATAAGTACGCGCAATTCACTGACTTGCGTGTCACGATTGTCTACGGCGGCGTGGGCTACGGCAAGCAGACCGACGACCTGAAGCGCGGCGTCGACATCCTCGCGGCGACACCGGGCCGGCTCCTCGACCATCTCGAGCAGGGCAACTGCTCCTTGGACAAGATCGACATCCTGGTCCTGGACGAGGTCGATCGGATGCTCGACATGGGCTTCCTTCCCGATGTGAAGCGCATCGTCCAGAAGTGCGCGACCAACAGGCAGACCCTCTTCTTTACCGCGACCCTTCCCCCGGAAATCGAGCAGCTCGCCGGCTGGGCGCTGCGCAACCCGTCCAAGGTGGAGATTGGCCGCACGCATTCCGCGGCGGACACCATCTCCCACTGCTTCTACCCGGTCGTGGCCTCCCAGAAGTTCGACCTCCTGCAGGTCCTCCTCGAGCGGACCGAATTCAAGAGCGTCCTGATCTTCTGCCGCACCCGCATGGGAGCCGACCGCATCGCGGCCCGGCTCGTGCAGAAGGGGCACAAGGTTGGGGTGATGCACTCCGACCGCAACCAGCGCGAGCGCGTCGAGGCGCTTGAGGGCTTCAAGAGCGGCAAGAACGAGGTGCTGGTGGCCACGGACATCGCCGCGCGGGGCCTGGACATCGCGGGGGTCTCCCACGTGATCAACTACGACGTTCCCGAGAACGCCGAGGACTACGTGCACCGCATCGGCAGGACGGGACGCGCCCAGAACACGGGCGACGCCTTCACCCTGGTGACTGAGGACGACGTGCGCGATGCGCGCAGCATCGAGCGGTTCATCGGGGCCACGGTCGAGCGCAAGAAGCTCGACGACTTCCCCTACATCTATTCCGCCCTTTTTGACCAGAAAGTCCTGGACGAGGCCACGGCGCCGAAAGTCGCCGCAGGCCGCCTGCACCGCGGGTACCGGAAGTGACCGGGCACAAAGGGGGCGCCGACGCCCCTTTTTTTGTTCATCTGAGCCTGGGGCGAGCCCATGGGCCATGGCCGGGGGCGGGTTCCTGCGACCGCGGGGCCTGAGCGTGCGCGCAGGCACGATGGGGCACTCGGCTGGGTGCGGTTGCCAAGGCGCGACAATGTGAATAGACTGCCTAAGCCGCCGGCGGCTTACACCAAGCGCTTGCCGGCGGACCCAAACCTATGGCTAAGAAACCCGATATCATGACCACCACGGGTGGCAACCCGATCGCCGACAATCAAAATTCCATCACAGTGGGTCCGCGCGGGCCGCTCCTGATGCAGGATTATCAGCTTCTTGAAAAGCTCGCGCACCAGAATCGCGAGCGCATTCCCGAGCGCACCGTCCACGCAAAGGGATCCGCGGCGTACGGCACGCTGACCATCACGAGCGGCCTTGCCCAGTACTCCAAGGCGGCCGTCTTCAGGAAGGGCGCAAAGACCGAGGCGCTGCTGCGCATGTCCACGGTTGCCGGCGAGCGCGGGGCCGCTGACGCCGAGCGCGACGTGCGCGGATTTGCGCTCAAGTTCTACACCGAGGAGGGCAACTGGGACCTGGTCGGCAACAACACCCCCGTCTTTTTTGTCCGCGACGCCTACAAGTTCCCCGATTTCATCCATACGCAGAAGCGCCATCCAAGGACCAACCTCCGCAGCAACACCGCGATGTGGGATTTCTGGTCGCTCTCGCCCGAGTCGCTGCACCAGGTGACGATCCTCATGTCGGACCGCGGCCTGCCCCGGGGCTTCCGCCACATGAACGGCTTTGGCAGCCACACCTACAGCCTCATCAATGCAAAGAACGAGCGCTCATGGGTTAAGTTCCATTTCAAGACGCTTCAGGGAATCCAATGCATGACGAACGACGAGGCGGCGGCAGTCGTCGCCCACGATCGCGAGAGCTTTCAGCGGGATTTGTACGAGGCCATCGAGCGGGGCGAGTATCCAAAGTGGCGCTTCTGCGTGCAGATCATGCCGGAGAAGGACGCCGGGACGTACCGGTTTAACCCCTTCGACCTCACCAAGGTCTGGTCGCAAAAGGATTATCCGCTGATCGAAGTCGGAATCCTGGAATTGAACCGCAACCCGGAGGATTATTTCGCCGAGGTCGAGCAGGCCGCCTTCAGCCCGTCCAACATCGTGCAGGGCATCAGCTTCTCGCCGGACAAGATGCTGCAGGCGCGAATCTTCTCCTACGGCGACGCCCATCGCTACCGGGTGGGCACGCATTACGAGATGCTGCCGGTGAACCGGCCCAAGGTTCCCGTGCACAACTACAACCTTGACGGCTCCATGCGCTTCGACGCGCCCAAGGGAACGGACGCGTACTACGAGCCCAACAGCTTTGGGGGGCCCGTGCAGGATGCGCGCTTTGCCGAGCCGCCTTTGAAGGTCTCCGGCGATGCCGACCGCTACGATCACCGCGACGAGAACGACTATTACACCCAGCCGGGGGACCTGTTCCGCCTCATGAGGCCGGACCAGCAGGCCCAGCTGTTCTCGAACATTGCCACCGCCATGGCCGGGGTGCCCCAGGAGATCATCCAGCGTGAGCTGGTTCATTTCCACAGGGCCGATCCCGCCTACGCCGCGGGCGCCGCAAAGGCGCTCGGGGTCGAGAACCTCGCGGCCAAGAAGTAACCGCTCCCCCCGCGGCCCGGGCGGCGCAGCCGCAGCGTCCGGCCAGAAGCCATGCAATCCGCGATTTCAGAAGTGGAGGAAAGCCGCTACCTCGACCTACAGCGGCTGGCGCTTGATTTCGCCCGAGCGGGCGAAACCGAGTCGCTGGCGCCCATGCTCCGCCACGGGCTTCCCGTGAACCTGTGCGACACCAAGGGCAATTCGCTGTTGATGCTCGCGTGCTACAACGGCAACAGGGACACGGCGCGGATGCTGCTTGAGGTGGGGGCGAGGGTCGATGGCCGCAATGATCGCGGCCAGACCCCCCTGGGCGGCGTGGCCTTCAAGGGCTACGACGACATCGCCGCGCTGCTGCTCGGACATGGCGCGGACGTGGATGCCGACAACGGCGGCGGCATGACGCCGCTCATGTTTGCTGCGATGTTCGGCCGGTACGAGGTGGCTCGGCGGCTGCAGGACCACGGCGCATCCCTTAAGCGCCGCAATCGCCTGGGCCTGACCGCGGGTTTCATGGTGGGGCTCTCTCATGGGATTGCGCGCCTGTTCCGCAGACACCGGTCCATGGCTCGCGCCCTTCCTTGAGGCCTGCGCGGGCCGATTTGCCCCGTTTTTTGAGCGGGATGGCCTTGTCGATGCCCATTTCGGCCCGGAAGGGCGGTCCCGCGCTTTTTGGAGTTGCGGGCCGGGCGGTTTCGGGCGTCGCTGCCCCTTCGCATGAAGATTCAGATCCCGGACGGCAACTTCGAAGGCTACATCTTTGACCTGGACGGCACGCTCGTGGACACGATGCCGCTGCACTACACCGCGTGGGAGGCGGCGCTGAGGAAGGCGGGCCTGAAGGGAAGCCTGGATGAAAACCTGTTTTATGAGCTGGGGGGGGTCCCCTCGAAGAAGGTCGCCGCGCTCCTGGGCAAGCACCACGGCCTCTCGCTTGATCCCGACTCGGTCTACAAGGACAAGGAGGAGCTGTTCAAGAGCTCCCTCCAGAAGCTCGCCCTGATCGCGCCCGTCGTCGAATTCGCAAGGAAGGCCAGCAAGACCCATCCCATAGCCATAGCCTCGGGCGGGACAAGGGACGTGGTCGAGAGCACCCTTGAGAAGACCGGGCTCGCGCCGCTTTTCCGCGTGGTGGTCACGGCCAACGACGTCGAGCACGGGAAGCCCGCGCCCGACATGTTCCTTCTGGCGGCCAAGCGTATGGGCGTGGCCCCCGCCAAGTGCCTCGTGTTTGAGGACGGCAAGCCCGGCATCAAGGCGGCCGAGGCGGCCGGCATGAAGTGGGTCTTCGTGTCGAGCCGGACCTCAGCGTAAGGGGGCGCCCGGCGCGACCGGGACAAGCGTCAGGCGGTCGCCGACTCCAATGTCCAGGGTGCGCGCGGCGTCCGCGAAGTTCCTAGAGAGCACCGTGCGCCCGTCTGCATCGGGGAAAGCGACCCATTCACCGTTCTTCACGTCCGAGTAGGTCCTCCCGTAGAGCGCCCGATAGGCCTTTCCCCGCAGCTCGACCTGGAAATAGGTCATCGGGGGTATGCCCCCGTTCTTGAAATCCTCGGCCTGGGCCTCGAGAAGGAGGGTGCCGTAGACCTGGTCAATCTCCGCAACCTTCGTCTCAAAGCCGAGGTGGTCCTCATGGATCACGGCCGTGGACGGCCCGGGGTCGGGGGCAACCGTCGCGTCAAAGTAGGGGGCCTGGTCCTTTGGCTTGGGCAGGCCCTCCCGACCCCGGTCGATCCACGCGTTCAGCGCCCGGAACGCCGCGAGGCGCTCGGGCTGGTTGATGTTCGTGTGACCCTCGCGGGCGATCAGGAAGAGGGCGGGCTGGATCACCGGGGCGGGGCGGGAGACGAGCGCCGTCAGGTAGCTCTTGGGCTCCGCCGCCTCGCGCAGCGTCGCCACAAAGAGGAGGGGTATCCGTGGGAGCAGCGACAGGCCGACCTGGGAGTTGGTCTCCTTGATGTAGAGCGTGGCGTCGAACGCCAGGGCGCCGTCGTAGGCGCCCATGTCGCGCTCGGCCATGACCGTCGCGATCAGCCCCCCTGAGGAGTCCCCTGCGATGATGACCCGCTCCGGAACGCCGTAGGCGTTCGCAATGTAGGCGCGGAGCGCGTCCAGGTCGGCGATCGCGTCCCCGATCACGAGCCCGTTCCTGCGGTAGCTGGTCGTGGCGACAATCCAGCCCTCGTCGAGGACCGCCTTCACCGACCCGCGCTCGGGATGGAGGTCCGCGATCAGGGGTGCCGACTCCGGGCGGTAGCCGTGCGCGAGCAAGAGGACCCGCTTGTTCCAGGGTCCCGGCGGGTTGGCGATCGCGAACCGGGCGCCGAGGATCTGCCCCACCTCCACCTTGACGACGTCGTCGGCACGGGCGGTTGCCGCCGGGCCCAAGGCGAGGAGCGCCGCGGAAAGGGGCAGTGCCAGCGCAAGCAGGGTAAGCCGGTTCGACATCGCCCCATGCTCTAGCCCAATCCCGCCGGCCGTGGCGAACCCCTTTTGGCTTCAGATCGGGTCCGGCTTCCGCTCCAATGGCTCCCCGCGCCACCATGAATCCCGCTGAACTGGCCAAGCCCTTCGTCCACACCTACCCGTCCTACGTGCCGGGCAGGCCCATCGAGGACGTTGCGCGCGACATGGGCCTGGATCCCGCGGGCATCATCAAGCTCGCCTCCAACGAGAACCCCTTCGGCCCGTCGCCCCTTGCGGTAGCGGCCGCCAAGAAGGCCATAGAGCAGGGGCAATACTATCCCGATGGCGGCTGTTATGCGCTTCGCAGCCGGCTCGCCCGGTTTCACGGGCTTTCCGCCGAGCAGTTCGTGGTCGGCAACGGTTCAAACGAGGTGATCGAGCTGATCGGCCACGTGTTCCTCGGGCCCGGAGACGAGGTGCTGATGGGCTCGCCGGAGTTTGTGGTCTACCGCCTCGTGGCGCTCCTCTTCGGGGCGTTGCCGGTGGAGGTGCCGCTCGTCAACTTCAGAAACGATCTTGATGCACTCGCTCGCGCGGTCACCGCGCGGACCAAGGTCGTCGTCGTCTCGACGCCCAACAACCCGACGGGCGGCGCCAACACGGAGGAGGAACTCCTGTCCTTCGTCCGCTCGCTCCCCGAGCGCGTCATCTGCATCGTGGACGAGGCCTACGGCGACTTTGCCGAGAAGGCCCCGGATATCCGGCCGCTCATCCGCGAGGGCCGGAACGTGGTCGGCCTGAGGACCTTCTCGAAGGTCTACGGCCTTGCATCCCTGCGCGTCGGCTACGGGTATTGCTCGCCCGAGATGGCGAGCCTCCTGGACCGCGTGCGCCAGCCCTTCAACGTGAACGCCATCGCGCAGGCCGCCGCCGTGGCCGCGCTTGACGACCAGGGCTTCAGAAGCGCGTGCATCGCAGGCAACCGCACGGGCATGAGGCGCCTGGAGAAGGGCTTCACGGACCTGGGCCTTGAATGGGTGCCGAGCCAGGCAAACTTCATGTTGGTCAAGGTCGGCAACGCTTCGGGAGTCTTCGATGCCCTCCAGCGCCGCGGGGTGATCGTCAGGCCCGTGGCAAGCTACGGCCTGCCTGAGTGGCTCCGGGTCACGGTCGGCACCCCCGAGCAGAACGAGAGGCTCCTTAAGGAATTTGCCGCGGCCCTGCTCTAGGTCAGATGGCCGAGGCGCGCACGAGCCGGTCCAGGAGCGCCTCCGCAATGCCGCCCCCGCTTGGGCGCTCGGCGTGGATCCGCTTGAATCCCTTCTCGTCCAGCTGGCGAAGCACCGAGAAGAGCCGCCGGGCCGCGCGCTTTAAGTCGCCGTGCTCATCCAGCCAGAAGTGATTCCCGGGCAGGGCCCTCGACCGCCCGGTCGGCGCGGGCCTCGAGAGGAAGAGCCAAGCCTCGTCCGCCGGGCCCCGGGCCGCCTCTTGCGCCGTGAGACCCGCATGCAGGACAACCGGGGTGAGGGGACTGTAGTGGCGCTTCATCTGGCCGGGTGCCAGGCGGGCGCCGGAGCGCGCCGTGCGCGCCAGGGTGACGGGCTTGCCCAGGACACGGGACAGCTGAAGGCGCGTGATGGCACCGGGCCTCAGGAGCGCCGGCCGGAGCGGGTTGCGCAAATCGACGATGGTCGACTCGAGTCCGATCACCGAGGGCCCGCCGTCCAGGATATGGCGGATCCTTGACCCGAGGCTCTTCCTCACGTGCGCAGCCGTCGTTGGGCTCACATAGCCAAACGGGTTGGCGCTCGGCGCGGCAAGCGGGACGCCCGCCAGCCGGATCAGCCGGCGAAAAAGGGGGTGGGCGGGCATCCGGACGGCGACGCTCGGCAGGCCGGAGGTGGCCTCGTCGGGGACCGATGAAGTCTTGGGGAGGACGATCGTGAGCGGCCCGGGCCAGAATGCCTTTGCAAGCTTGAGCGCCGCGGGGTTTGCAACCGCGATGCGCCCGAGGTCCGCAAGCGAGGCGATGTGGACGATCAGCGGATCGTCGGCGGGGCGCCCTTTTGCAGCGAAGATCCTCAGGCAGGCCTCCCGGCTCGTGGCGTCGGCCGCCAGTCCGTAGACGGTTTCGGTGGGGACGGCGACCAGGCCGCCCTTTCTAAGGTGGCGTGCCAGCAACGCCAGGTTGCGGGGGGTTCCCTTGTAGATCCGTGCGGACGAGGCCATTCTTGGGGGTGCGGCCTATCGGGCCATTTGGGCAGAAAAAGACCGGAGCCTTTTGAGCTCCGGCATTTATCGGTTCGGCACTTCTCCGCTCACTTCGTGAGCAGCATGTTGCGCGAGTGCTTGATCGTGCGCGTGACGGCGCGCTGGTGCTTCGCGCAGAGACCGGTGTACTTGCGGGGCAGGATCTTGCCCGTGTCGGTGACGAAGCGCGTCCAGGCCTGGGGATCCGTGAAGGGAATCTCTGCCGGCGTGGGTGTCTGCTGCTTCAGTTCGGTGGTGCTCATGTCGTTAAGGGAGGGGCGATCGTGCGGGTGTTCGGCCGGTTGTCAACATCTCAGAGGGCGCATTCAGGAGGCGCTGCCCACCAGCGCCTTGCGACACATCAGGATCCGGCGTGGGTCCGCGCCTGCGTCACCCATTCGATCAGCTCCCGGCTTGTCTGGAATTGCTGGGCCTCCTGGGAGAGGCCCCCGAGGACGCTTGCGGCCTCATCGAGCAGGGCCCTCCTCTGGGCTCTGCCCGCGTCGTCGTCCTCCTGGGCCCTGGCCATCTGGTAGAGTGCAGTGCCGAAATCCTGCCTGAACCGGGTTGACGAGGACCCGTTGGCCTGCCGCGACCTGTAGTAGGCGAGCGTCTCGGCGAGCGTGGCCCTGGCCTCGGCATTGTGCCCGGTCGCGATAAGCGACTGACCGAGACGAACCTCTGCGCGCCAATGGTTGCTATCGATGAGCACCTTTTCGTCGCCGGGCTGGGGCGGCACGGGTTCCGCCAGTTGCTTTGCCAGGGACATCGCCTCCTCGGGCCGGTTGGTGCGCAGGGCAGACTCGACGATCCATCCGTGATCCTGCCGGATGGCCTCGGTGCGGATGTTTCGGGTGAGGGCGTTCTTCGGGGCGATCTTCTGGAGGCGGTCATTGAGGGCGACGGCTCGGGTGTGGATCAACTCGTAGTCCCCCTTGGACGCCAGCAGGTCGAGGGTGTAGAGGTCCTCCCAAACCGCGGAGGCCTCGTTGAAGCCTGCGTCCGTCCCCTGGATCCTCTTGAATTGCTCCGCGGCGCTGTGAAGGCCCCCGAGCGCCGCCTGGGCCGCCTCCATGTTGCCCCGCTCGGACTCGACCTTCGCGATGTTCCTCCAGGCGTAGTAGATGTTGCCGCCCGAGCCCGTCACGTTGCGTGGATCCTTGTCCAGTCCGGTGGTCACGTGCCATTGGTCGATCGCATCCTTGACCCTTCCCTGTTCCAGAAGGCTGCTTGCGACCTTGTTGCTGCTGAGGGAGCAGGACAGCCACCCGTCGCTGTCGGAGGGGTTAAACGAGGCGTAGCTGCGCGCGGCCTCAAGGGACTTCCGGTGGAAGCCTTCCGCTTCCACGTAGCGCCCCCGGGCCTCCGCCACGCGGCCAAGGACGTCGGGCGACTGGAAATGGTCCTTCATGGCGCGCAGGTCCCCGGGGCGCCGAGCGAGGACCTTTTCGGCAATCTGTCCGTCGAGTTGGGCCAGGTGCTCCGCATCGTCCAGCCTGCCCAGGCCCAGATCGATGCGCGACTCGGTGTCACACACGTCGGCATAGATCGAGGCGGCGCTCAAGTCGGTCATCTCCAGCGCGCCCATTCCCGCAAGGACCTTGCGCGACTCCTCGCAGTCTGCGGCGCCCTTTTCCGGGTCCGAACCCTCCAGGGCCGCGTATTGGAGGATGTCGCCGAGGGCGAGCCGGCTCGACCGCGAGGCCTGACCCGAGGCGACAAAGGGCCTCAGGAGGTTGACGGCCTGTTCGAAATCGTTGACGTCCCTGCGGCTGAATCCGGCCGTAGCCCGGGTGAAAAGCGAGAGGGCGAGCCCGAGCGACGTCGCCTCGCCCTTGTCGCCTCGAGCGCGCAGGCTCTCGAAGATCTCCCTGGCCATGTTGGACGTCTTCTCGGCCTCCATCACCTTCTCGGCGGCGGCGAGGGCGCCGGCCTTTCTCACAAGCGCCATGCCCCGATAGAGCTCCGTCTGCTTCGTGATGAGTTCGGGCGGAAGGTCGTCGTAGTATGCGACGGCCTTGTCGGCCAGGTTTCCCACGATCTCGACGCGGCCCGTCGGCTGCAGCTCCTCGTAGAAATCCTCCAGGAGGAACCCGACGAGCTTCTCCGCCTCGCTTCGGGCCTTCTCCGTGAGAAGGCGTGCCGCCTGGGTCTGCCTCTCGGCCTCGCGTGCGCGCTTCAGGTTGATCCAGCCGAAGACGGCGCTGCCGGCCGCCACCAGCATGAGGGTCGCGGAGACCGCCGCCACGGCGCGGGCGCGGACAAGCGAGCGCTGGGTCGACAGCTCGCGCTCCTTCTGCAGCGCCAGCTGGCGCCTCGACTCCTCGAGCGCCTCGCGCTCGTGGCGGATCCCGCGGCTGGCGGCGATGACGCTGCACAGCACGTCGTGCGTGATCTCGACCCGGCGAAGGTCAAGCCGGTCCTCGACCCGGAGGAGGCGCCGGTTCACGAGAGTCGCAAGCGCGTCCGGCGCCGCGCCCGCCGCAGCGAATCCCTTGCGCACGCGTTCCTCGGCGATGCTTTCGCGGAAGCCGGAGTCGGTGAGCATCTCGTCCTCAATGAACTCGCGGACGCCGTGGGGCTGGTCGGCGAGCGCCCGCTCGTAGAATTCGGAAAGGATCGTGTCGCGGGAGCCCGCAAGGAGGTCCGCGGAAATCTCCTCATGGCCCTGGGCCAGGCGGGTGTTGTTGAGCTCCCGGCAGATGAGGCTCAGGAGCGAGGGCTCCACCTCGGCCCTTGCCAGGTCGGTTCCCCCGGCGACGAATTTGACCACGGCCTCGGCCACCGCCTCGCTCACCAAGTGGGGGGCGGGGGCCCGCACCGCCGCGACGGCCTGCGGCCCCGTCATCCGCGCCAGGCGCATGCGGTTCTGGGTCACCGATGGCATCTGTGCCTTCAGGCCCTCCAGGTGCGCGAGGTAGTCCTCGCGCAGCGAGATCAGGATCCGGTAGTCGGCGCGGGCGAAGTCGAAGCGCGCGGCATCCGTCTCGTCGCGCTCGATCCGGCCCTCAAGCGCCGCGGGAGGGCGGTTCTCGACCAGGTCCGCCAGGTCCGCGAGGAACTCCTGGGCGCGCCGCCGGCCCGCATCGTCGGACTGCGCGAGCGTGAAGATCTCCTCAAACTGGTCGAAGATCAGGATGGGAATGAGGGTGCGCCCGCCCGCGTCCTTCAGGACGTCGTCCCGGTGGTGCAGGAATTCCCAGAGCGTTTCCCCGGCGACGGCGGAACCGGACTGGGACCACGTTCCGGCCGCCTCGGTCGCCAGCATCATCGCACGCTTGATCTGCTCGGCGGGGGAGGGCGACTTCGGGTCGTAGTCGAGCCTGACGTAGACCGGGCAGAACCCCTCGGGCCTGAGGCGCGGGACAAGCCCGGCCTGGAGGATGGAGGTCTTGCCGAGGCCCGACTGCCCAAAGAGCACCGTCAGGAGCTTGCGCTGCACCCGCCGGCTGAGCTCCGCGGCCTCCTCCTCGCGGCCATGGAAGTAGCCGCGGGTCTCCTCGGTGAACGAGACCAGGCCGAGCCAAGGATTCTGGGCGTCTACGGTCGCGATGGGAGGGGCGCTCATGCGTGCTGGGAATTCAGGAGCTCCTTCAGGCGCTGGACGAACTCGCGCGAGGGCTCCCCGCCCTGCAGGCGCGCGAAGTGGACGGCCTTGAACTTCTCCGGCGCGATGGCCTCGGCCTCGGTCGTCTGGTCGATGCACACCGGCAGGATGAAGACGGCCCCGTCGGCCATGCCCCGGGTGCGGTCTACGGCGTAGCTCCATTCGCGGCGGAAGTAGGCCTCGTGGCGGCGCTGCGTCGTCGCGGAGACCACCGGGACAAAGAAGGAGCAGCGGGCGATGTTGCCCCGGATCTTTCTGTCGTAGTCGTCGCCGCTCTCGAGCCGGTCCAGGTCGAACCAGGTCCGGACCCCGGCCGCGTCGAGGCTCGCCTTGAGCCGCTGCACCGCGGGCAGGTCCTCGCGCGCATAGCTGATGAACACCGCGTTCTCGGGCATCTCGCGCTCGGGCGGCAGGAATCGCACCGGCGCGGCCTGGCCGTCACCCCCGGAGCCGGTGACCCTTCGGGCCATCCAGCGGCGGTGCAGCTCGGCCACGAACGCCTCGGCCCCGGAGAAAAGCCGGGTGCGCACGCTCACCTGCTGGAGGAAGGAGACAAGCCGCACGTCGCGCAGGCTGTGGCTGTCGGCGAGGATCTCCCCCACGTCCCGCGGGTCCGAGAGCCGGCGACGCTTGATCATCCTCAGGAACAGCCGGGCAAGCCAGTTCGAGAAATCGCTCCCGATCACCAGGAGGTGGTTGTGCTCAAGGGCATGGAAAAGCTTCTCCGGGGTCAGGTGCTCGCTCTGGAGGGCGCAGACGAACTCAAGCATGTCCTCGTCCGAGATGACGTAGGTGGGCGACGCCGACAGGCGGCCCAGGAGGTGGTACACCACGGGGCGCTGGAGGTCCTCCCTCTCGACGGGCAGGTCGGCCACGCGGTTCGGGGCGTACGCCAGCACCTCCGTGTTCGGGGCGCCGGCGAAACGCACCTGGTTGATGGCCTGCTCGAGCAGGGGATCAAAGGTCGTCGATACGTAGAGGTTGAAGTCCGTGATCTCGGCCAGCTGCCTGAGCGGCAGCGGGGGCGCGAAGGCGGCCTCCCTCATGATGGTGCGCAGGCGCGTGTAGGCTTCCTCGCGCCGCCCGCGGCCGGCAAGGTAGCTGCACACGACGTCGTTGAGCGCCAGGGGCTTTGCCAGGGGCCCGGGATCGACGCCCAGGCGGGCGGCGAGCCTCTCGGCCAGGAGTTCCATCAGGAGGCGCGGGCCCGACTCCGTGTCGACCTTGAGCAGCTCCGGACCGACAATCGGGATGACGCGCTTCTCCTCGATGAAATTCAGGAGGTCATCCCAGACGTCGTCGGCAAGGAGGGTGGTCTCGAACTCTGCGGTGGGATCGGCCGACATGGGTCGCAGGGGTGGTGCGCGGATTACGGCGTCTCCAACGTCCATCGCGCGCCGTGCGGGTCCATCGCGTGACTCGACTGCAAGGTCTCCGCTTCGGGTATCCCCGTGGCAGAGGGCATTTTCGGAAATTGGGCCATCGGCTCGGAAGACGCATACACTAAAAAAGGCGTTCGTCAGTAGATTTCCTTAAGGGCCTGAAAATGCCACCTAATGGAGCCTACAAGCCCTCCGGCCCCCCGGATGGGGCCACTTCCCAAGAATGCCGCCTTCGAACCCGCGCTATTTGTGCCGCCCGTGGCGCATGATATCCCAGATCACGTAGAGGCCGAGCACGGCCGAGATCAGGTAGCCCACGATGCCCAGGGCCGAGTAGCCGAAGAGGTGGGGCTGGATTCCGGTGGTGATGATCGTGGAGGAGCCGATGATCAGCGAGCCGATGATGACGCCGAGCGTGACCCGGTTCGCCGCTATCTTAACGGCCTCGGTCTGCTCCTCCAAGCCCTGGTGGTTGAGGTTGATCGTGAAGCTGCCGTTCTCGATCCGGCGGACGATGCGGCGAATGTCGAAGGGCAGCTCCTGGAGGCCCGCCACGGCCTGGCGCAGGATGTTGCGCGTGTTGTGCGCGAGGGTGATCGGGCTGAGGCGCTCGCGCTGGAGCTCCCTCAGGACGGGCGTCACGTATTTGCGCAGGTCGAATTCCGGGTCGAGCGAGACGCCGACCTCCTCGATGGAGAGGACGGCCTTGGCCATGAGCGAGTAATCCCGCGAGAGGGAGATGCCGTTCTGGCCGAAGATGAACAGGAGCCGCAGCATCGCCTTTCCAAGCGACGCGCGGCCTATCGCGAAGTTGAGCTCGTCCCTCAGGGTAAGCGTGATTTCCTTCTCCATCGACCGGAGGTCGGGCCGGGCGCCGTTCGGGGCCAGGTCCGCCGCGATCCGGACGATGCGCTCGGTGTCCTGCTCCACCGATGCAACCCAGAAGTCTGCGACCGCGTATCGGAACCGGCGCGTCAGGTTCCCGGCAAGGCCCCAGTCGAGGAAGCAGAGCCGGAGGTCCGGGGTGATGAAGATGTTGCCCGAATGGGGATCGGCGTGGAAGAAGCCCGAGATGAAGACCTGGTGCGCGATGGAGGTCGCGCCGTGGCCCGCGAGCAGGCGGCGCTCCTCCATGGAAAACGACTCGACGTCGCGGACCGACCTCCCGTCGACGCGATCCATCACGAGCACATACTCGCTGGAGACCTCGCGGTAGACCTTGGGAGCGAAGACCTGCTCGGGGTGCTTGTTGAGGGTGTTGAAGTATTCCTGGTTGTTCGCCTCGAGCCGGAAATCGAGTTCGCGGATCATCCAGGCCCTTGCCTCCGCGATTATCGCCGGCAGGTCCATCGGCTGCAGCGCGGGAACGCGCTGGTGCAGCATCCCCGCAAGCCACTCGGCGAGGTCGAAATCGATCTCGATCTTCTCGCGGATTTCCGGCTTCTGGATCTTTATGGCGACCGACTGGCCTCCGTCGCGCAGCCGCCCGAAATAGACCTGGGCGAGCGAGGCGCTGGCCGTGACCGTCTCGTCAAACTGGTCGAAAACCTCGGACGGCTCGCGCCCCAGGGCCTCCACGAGGACCGGCCTCATGACCTCGAAGGGCAGCGGCGGGACCTGGTCCTGGAGCTTGCGCAGCTCCAGGATGATGTTGTGGGGCACGACATCGGGCCGCATGGAGAGGAACTGCCCCAGCTTGACGAAGGTCGGGCCGATCTCCTCGGCTGCCAGCCTGATGCGCTCGGCGACCGGGCGGGGCGTCGGGTGCGGCAGCACCCGGGTCAGGAAGCTCGGGTGGAGGTCCAGCTGGTTGAGCAGCCCGTTGAAGCCATGCCGGGCGAGCACCGCGAGAATCTGCTTCGCGCGGACGGCCTCCCGCATGACCTTAAGCGGTTTCACGTTCCCTTGGACGTTGCCTTGGGCTTTCCCTTGGTCTCGTGGTGGTGCTCGAGCGCCCTTACCCGGGCGTCCAGCGCATCGAGTCGGTCCTGCGTGTTGCGGTTGAAGCCCGCGAGCACGTCTTTGATCCTGGCGTTCAATTCGCCGCTCAGGGTCTCAAACTCCTTCTTCCCATCGGCGGCAATCTTCTCCGCCATTTCGCGCGCCTCCGTTGAGCTCACCTTGCCCTGCTTTACGAGGTCACTGAGCGCGACCTCGACCTTGTCCCTTGTGACCACCGCGGCACCGAGTCCGGCGAGCAGGGTCTTTTTGATTGTATCGATCATAGTGTATTAAGTTTAACCAACTTGGGTTCGGAAGCCAGCCGACCGGCTGAATGGGGTGGACCCTGTTGAAAGGGGGCGACGGGCCCCCGATCCGGGGGATCTGGGACCCGCCGGCGCCCTCGGGGGCTGGCGAGGCCCCGTCATCGTATATAAGACAGCCGATTCGCGGGTTGGATCCGCGCCACGGGCAACGGCTTTTGTCAGCGTGCCGGACGCCGGTACCCTGCGATCAACCACTTTCCCCCGCGCACGAGGGGCCGCTCCACAAACAGGTGCGCCGCTAAAGCCAGGACAAGGGAGGTCAGGACCAGGGCTGCAACCTCCTCTATCCCCCCAAGGGCCCGGACCGCGAGGAGGCTCGAGGCCCGCCTGAGGATCCTTTCGGAAATCCCAAAATGCACGAGATAGAGGGGGTAGGAAATGGCGCCTATCCCCAGGAGCGCGGAGAGGCAGGCCCTGCCAGACCGTGTTGCCGGGGCTCCCCGGAACGAGACTTCCAGAAGAAGGGCCCCGACGACGAGGCAGGCTGCGCCCGCCCCCTTGTCGAGGAGCCCGTTGCCGGGGTCCGTGCGCGAAAAAAAGCTGAAGAGAAAAAGCCCGATGAGCACGATGCCGACCAGCCGCTCGCCACGCGCGCGCCGGCTGTCCCTCAGCCAAGCCTCATGGCGCAGCAACGTGGCGGCCAGCACCATGCCGAGGATGAATTCCAGCATGATCGGGTTTCCCAGAAGCCCCAGCCACTCCGGGGGGACCCTCCCCGAATAGCCCGCGGGCGGAAACACGCCGTTCGGCCTGAGTGAAAAAGGCCCGCCGAGGACCCATTGGAACCCGAGGACGCACCCGATGAGGGCAACCGATGCCGCCGCAACCCGCCTTTTGTGGGTGAAGATGAGGACAAGGGCAAAGATTGCGTAGAAGAGGAGCTCGTAGGGAAGGGTCCACTCCTGCGGGACGACCGGGAAGCCGAACTTCGGCGGGTCGGAATACCCTCGGGGTATGAAGAAGAGGGACTGCCACAGAAGCCTCGAAGTCGGTCGCGCCGTGAGGAGGGCGAAGTACAGGAGGGTGGCGATCTGGGCCAGGGGCACGACCCGGAAAAACCTCCGTATCGAAAAATCCAGGGGCCGGGCGTGCTCGCTCCGCTCGGTCGAGTAGACGATGATGAAGCCCGAGATGAAGAAGAAGACATCGACGCCCACGTATCCGCCCGCGAAGAGCCGGGTGCCCAGGTCGCCCCCTGGGCCCGCCGAATCCAGATAGTGGGCGTAGTGGTACAACATCACGAGGACGGCCGCCACGCCCCTCAGGATCTGGATGGAAAGGACGGTCTGCATGGCCGACCTGCCCGGCGCGATCGTCTTTGCGGGCGTCGTCATTTGCCCGAAACCCTCGCCTGGATGCCGGCTGCGCTCGTAAGGGGGGTCATGCTCCCCCTAGGTGGCCGGGGAGCCCGCAGGAGGTCAACGCGAACGCGACGGTGCGCGGCCTTCGCCTCGCTAATCCCGTGGCTGTGGGAAGCCTCCCTTAGATGGTCTTGTTGCCCAGAACGACCTTGCCGCGGGGCTGGTCAGGGTTGGCGACCGACACGTCCTCGGCGGTCACAAAGAAACCGAACTTCCCCGGTCTTGCGCCCTCGATCGGAGCGACAGTGAAGAAGTAGAGCCCGCTGGCTGGGTCCGTCACGGGCAGCACCCCCGCCTCGCGGACTTGGCCCGAGGCGGAGTCAACGATCCACAGATGGTAGCGCTTTCCCTCACCGACGGCCGGGAGGTGCCGGACCGCGATGAAGCCTTGGTTTGAAGCCGGGTCGAAGAGTGCGTACCCGCGCCCACCCTGGCCGCTCGAAGCCATCTTGAACGGCAGGTCCTCGGGCTTCTCCCAGTATTGCTCGGCAAGCGACGCGAGCTGGATGAATCGGGCATCCGCGTTCTGCGGCCGGGTCAAGAGCGGGAGCTCGGCGAGCGTGCTCTGGTGGGGCTCGAGCCCGACGACCATAAGGGAATGCCCTGCGGACAAGGGGGCCTGCCTGAGGCTCTGGACCGCGATTATGCCGACCCCAACCGCGATCACGGCCGCGATTCCCCAGCGGGCGACCACGGACCAGAGGGCCGGCGAACGGGGGTTCCTGCGTACCTCCGGGTGGCCGATGCGGGCCTCTATGCGCGCGAGGAGCCCCGGAGGGGGCTCGTGGCGGGGCAGCTCGCGCACGTACCGGTCAACGGCGTCCTGGAGCTCGCGCACCCACTCGGCCAATGCGGCATCGTGGTCAAGGCGGGCCTCAAAGGCCGCGCGTTCGCTCGGGTTCAGCTGGTCGAGCGCGTACTGGAATGCGAGTTCTTCGAGTTGTGGATTCATGGCGGGCTTTCGGTGAGTGTCTTGCGGAGTTCGAGTAGGCCGCGGCGGATCCAGGACTTCACGGTGCCGACCGGCCGCTCGAGGTGTTCGGCGATCTCGGACTGCGTCATCTCGCTGAAGAGCACGAGCTCCAGCACCTGGCGTTGGTTCGCGGGAACCTCCGCCAGGGCCCCGCGGAGCAGCTCGTTGTCCTCGCTGTTCTCGGCCGAGCGGCGCACGGTCTCCACCGACGAGAATTCCCGGGGCAGGTCTTCCTCGGGTACGAGGGAGGTCGAGACGGGATTGTGCCGCCGTTTGCGAAGGTGGTCGATGCAGGTCCTGCGGGTGATCGTGACGGCCCAGGTGAAGGGTCGCGACCTTCGCGGGTCAAAGGATGCCGCGTTGCGCCAGATCTTGAGAAACGTGTCCTGCACGAGTTCCTCGGCCTGCCCGAAATCGCCGACCATGCGCACGGCGAGCGAGAAGAGGGGAGCGCTGTAGCGCGAATAGAGCTCGCGGAAGGCCTCCCGGTCGCCGACGCCCATCCGGGCCAGCAGGCACGCCTCCTCGATGACGGCTGCGTTCTTGGGGGGGGAGGGCACGGATCGGCAGCGCGGAGGGGGTCAGGGCTTGGGCCGGTGAGGCTTCGGGAACAGCACGGCCTCGACCTTGTCCGCGGCGATGCGGGCGGCCCCGCGGAACACATGCTCAAGGATCATATCCTCCTGTTGGGCGGGGCGGGCATTGTAGCGGTAACTCACGACGCCGAAGTCATGTTTGTTGCCGTGCTCGTACAGGATCATCCAGGCCCGGAAGACCAGCTCTCCCGGGACCTCCTCGCGGGTGCCCTGGTAGAAGATGCGCAGCTGCGTCTCGTCGGTCGGTGTGTTTGCCGCAAAGCGCTCAACCTTGATGTTCAGGGGCCATTTGCGCTCCTCAAATATGTCGGTGAAGACCTCGCTTATCCGGTCAAAGTTGGCGATTCGGCCCGGCCCCCGGTTCAGGGACTCGACGACGACGATCGTGAGGTCGCCTTGGGGCCCTTCCGCGGCGGGGGCGGTCTCGGCCCGGCAGGGCAGGGTCCCGGCAAGCAGGATGAAAAGGATCAGGGCGGTGGCGGAATAACGGGGTTTCATCGTGTGTTTTCCGCGGTTCGATGGTTGCTCAATTCTACGCAGTTTTGCTCTCGGTGGATGCAATACGAAGCGAGACGCAATGCGAAGGGGAAAGGTTTGGGACGGGGCGACAGGGAGCGGCAATGACCCTGGTGGAGGCGAGCACACGACCTACCGCGGGGAAGAATCTGTGCCCCGCAACGGGCGGAACACCCCATACCCTTTGATCGGTCAGAAGTGCATAATCTGGCCCGATTGAGAGTCTTCCCTGGTAGCCCGCCGACGCGAAAGCCCCCCATCGGGTCCCCGCTGGACCCGTTGCGGGCTCTATTGGCTCACATCCAGGTCGCAATCCAGGGCGCGCCAAGAGGGGGGGAAGCGTGGGAAAAACGGCGGCCTGCCGGACGGACCGAGTCCCGTCACAACATCCACCCCATAATCCCTTTTCCAATCTTCACAAGGTCCTGATGCAAAGCGCCTTGTTCCATTGGCAGACCTGGATAGCCAGGCAGACGCGATCGCGCAAATTCGCGAGCGACCCGCCCCTGAGGGCCGAATTGTTCAGCGTCGACCAACTCGCTCGCCATGCAAAGGCGTTGGCCTCGGACCAAAAGCATGCCATCCAGCGGGGCCCTAACCGATTGCTATCCAGGCTGGATAGAAACAAACGAGGCCTGAGGGCCTTCAACAGGGCGACGCAGGCGGTGGACGCCAGAAGGCGCGTCACTCCCGCCGCTGAGTGGCTCCTGGACAATTTCTATCTTATAGAGGAGCAGATCCAGATGGCCCGGCGGCATCTGCCCCGGAGCTACAGCCGGGAACTGCCCCGGTTGACAAACGGACCC
>Ga0302278_10000076_pt1 | contig 111317 bp, 87 predicted proteins | sample III_Bog_N3_2_FD_194543 | JGI IMG/M metagenome (GOLD analysis project Ga0302278, IMG submission 194543) | Peat permafrost microbial communities from Stordalen Mire near Abisko, Sweden - III_Bog_N3_2 | ecosystem: Environmental > Terrestrial > Soil > Wetlands > Peat | place: Sweden: Abisko...
AGGAGACCCGGAAGCCGGCGGAGTTGGTAACGATTTTGTAGCACTGGTTTTGTGTTAGGACGGATTTTGTGTAGGGCACGGCTTTAGCCGTGCCGTTCAACGCAACAAAATTTGGGGGCTTTAGCCCTGAGGCACGTTTTAGGAGACAGCAATCATGAGCACGCACGTAAAAACGGCGACCCCCACCAGCAGTAAAGACAATGGACAGCACACCGCCCCCAACGGCATCAAGCTCCCGATCTACATGGATAACCACGCGACCACGCCCATGGATCCGCGCGTCCTCGAGGAAATGCTGCCCTATTTCATGGAGAAGTTCGGCAACGCCGCCAGCCGCAATCATCCCTTCGGATGGGCTGCCGAAGAAGCCGTCGAGCTGTCGCGCGAGCGTATCGCCAAGCTGATCGGCGCGACCGCGAAAGAAATCATCTTCACCTCGGGAGCCACCGAAAGCGACAACCTCGCCATCAAAGGTGTCGCCGAGATGTATCGCGAGAAGGGCAACCACATCATCACCGCGGTCACCGAGCACAAGGCGGTGCTCGACACCTGCAAGCATCTGGAGAAACTCGGCTTTCGCGTGACCTATCTGCCGGTACAGAAAGATGGACTCGTCGATCTCGACGACCTCAAGCGCGCCATGGATGACAAGACGATTCTGGTTACGATCATGGCCGCCCAAAACGAAATTGGCGTCCTGCAACCGGTCGCGGAAATCGGCAAGATGTGCCGCGAACGCGGCGTCGTCTTCCATTCCGACGCGGTGCAGGCCATCGGCAAGGTTCCGATCGATGTGAACAAGATGAATATCGACGTCGCGTCCATCACCGCCCACAAGCTCTACGGGCCGAAAGGCGCGGGCGCGTTGTATGTGCGCCGCAAGAATCCGCGCGTGCAACTGGTGGCGCAGATCGATGGCGGCGGCCACGAGCGCGGCATGCGCTCCGGAACCCTCAACGTCCCCGGCATCGCCGGTCTGGGCAAGGCTTGCGCGATTGCGCACGAGGAGATGCCGCAGGAATCCTGCAAGATGGCCGGCCTGCGCAACCGTCTGAAAGACAGCATCATGAGCCGCCTCGATGAGGTCTACATCAACGGCTCCATGGAGCATCGCCTGCCCGGCAATTTGAACATCAGCTTTGCCTACGTGGAAGGCGAGTCGCTGCTGATGGGCATCAACGATATCGCGGTATCCAGCGGATCGGCCTGCACCTCCGCAACGCTGGAGCCATCCTATGTTCTGAAAGCTCTCGGCACCGGCGACGATCTGGCGCACAGCTCGATCCGCTTCGGCATCGGGCGCTTTAACACCGAAGCCGAAATCGATTATGTGGGCGACCGCGTCGTCGAAACCGTTCTGCGCCTGCGCGAACTCTCGCCGCTCTACGAAATGGCGAAAGAGGGCGTGGACTTAAAGAGTGTGAAGTGGGCAGCAGAAGCGCATTAGAGGTAAGGTTTCAAAGTTTCAGGGTTTCAAGGTTTCAAGGTGCCTTGATCCAATCTGTAACTTTGACGACTCGGTGGGGTAGTCATTGAAACCTTGAAACATTGAAACTTTGAAACCTGAAGGGGTGAACGATGTCATACAGCGATAAAGTAATCGACCACTACAACAATCCGCGCAACGTCGGCTCCATGGATAAAAAGGACACCGATGTCGGCACCGGCCTGGTTGGCGCGCCCGAGTGCGGCGACGTCATGAAGTTGCAGATCAAGGTCAACCCGCAAACCAACGTCATCGAAGACGCCAAGTTCAAGACCTTCGGCTGCGGCTCGGCGATTGCATCGTCGTCGCTTGCGACCGAGTGGGTCAAGGGCAAAACCATCGACCAGGCTCTCGAGATCAAGAACACCGAGATCGTGAAAGAGCTGGCCTTGCCGCCGGTGAAAATTCACTGCTCCGTGCTCGCCGAAGACGCCATTCGCGCCGCCATCGGCGACTGGAAGAAGAAACAGGAAACCGCCAATCCCGCGGAAGTGCGGGCAGCGCAGTAAACGAAGATTAGAATGAATGTGCCCCAGGTTCGCGCCCGTCCTTTGGGCGCTAACCTGGGTGCAGCCGACTCATGGAAGACACGCTCAAAACCGTAGCGCCACCTGCACCGCCCTCGGCTCCGCCCAAAGGCATTCAGGTGACCGACAACGCGCTCAAGAAGATTCGCTCCGCCATGGTGAAAGAAAACGTTTCACCGGAGCAGGGCGGCCTTCGTCTCGGCGTGCAGGGCGGCGGATGCTCGGGCCTGAGCTACAACGTAAGGTTCGATACGCAACCGCGCGAGCGCGACCGTGTGTTTCAGTTCGGAGACGTCCGCGTTTTTGTCGACCCAAAGTCCTTCATCTATCTTCATGGCATGACGCTCGATTACCAGGAAACCCTGATGCAGCAAGGCTTCGTATTCGTGAACCCGAACTCGACCAAGTCCTGCGGCTGCGGCAGTTCTTTCTCGTAGAGGAAGTGTGGCGGCCTCGCCCGCGCAGGAGTCTGCTGAAAAATCAGACTGAATTGTGAGGGCGGGCCGCGCGCTCGCCCTGAATTTTGTAATGGCTAATACTCAATCTAAATCGTCGTTGATCATGCCCGGACAATCGCCCGCGCAGTCGTCCACCGACGTAACCCCCAGTTGCTGGTCCTGCGGCACCATGCGCGCCGTTCACTTCTGTAGTTCCTGCGGCAAAGTGCAACCGCCCGTCCCCGTGGATTACTTCACCTTCTTCGGATTTCCCCGCAAACTCAACCTCGACACGGCCGCGCTCGAAAAAGAATTCTACGCGCTCAGTCGCCGCCTTCATCCCGACGGATTCGGACAAGCCGACGATCGGGAACGCGCATGGAGCCTGGAACAAAGCTCCATGCTCAACGACGCTTACCGCACCCTGAAAGATCCGATCAAGCGCACCGAATATCTGTTGCGCCTGGAAGGCGTCGAACTCGAAGAGCAATCGAAACAGGCCACGGAAAAGGCTCGCGCCACCGGCGAACTGAAGAAACAGGTCGTGCCGCCCGATCTCCTGGAAGAAGTCTTCGAGCTGAACATGCACCTGGAAGAGCTGCGGGCCCAGAAGACGCTCGGCGAAGACGACCCCGCATTACTCGAGGAAATCGGCAAGGCCAAGCTGTCGCTGGAAGAAAAATTCGACGCGCTTTTCAACGAACTCAAGATCGAATGGAACCACTGGGACCAAGCTGTAGACAGCGGAACCGGCGACGATCGGCGGAAAGTACTGGACACAATGCTGGATGTCCTGAACCGCAGAAACTACGTCCGCAACCTGGTACGGGACGTGAACGAAGCACTGGAAGGCTAGGTAAGAGGTGAGAGGTCAGATTGCAGAGGTGAGAATCTTGAAGGGTTTCACCTCTGCAATCTGACCTCTGACCTCTGCAATTCTCGACAAAATGTCTACCGACTACATAGTAGGAATCGATCTCGGCACCACGAACTCGCTCGTGGCCTACATGCAGGGGGATGTCCCTGTCGTCATCCCCGGCGAAGACGGCCTCAACCTCGTTCCCTCGGTGGTCGCGCTCACCCTCGACAACAACGAGAACAACCAAATTGTCGTTGGCAACGCCGCCCGCAAGTATCTGATCGAAACACCGGAGCGCGCCGTCTACTCCGTCAAACGCTTGATGGGCCGAGGCGTGGAGGACATCCAGGAAGAACTGAAGCTCTTCCCCTTCCAGTTGGCGGACGACATTCAGCCCGGCGAAGTCCTGCGCATCAAAATCGGCGACCGCACCTACACCCCGCCCGAGATTTCCGCGCTGATCCTGCGCCAGCTGAAACGCAACGCCGAGCGCTTTTTCGGAGCGCCCGTCACCAAGGCCGTCATCACCGTCCCCGCATATTTCAACGACGCGCAACGGCAGGCCACCAAAGATGCCAGCCGCATCGCCGGCCTCAATGTTTTGCGTCTGGTCAATGAACCGACCGCCGCCGCGCTCGCGTACGGTCTCGACAAGAATAAGAACGGCATCATCGTCGTTTACGACCTGGGCGGGGGCACCTTCGACATCTCGATTCTCAAACTGCACGACGGCATTTTCGAGGTCGTCGCCACCAACGGCGACACACATTTAGGCGGCGACGACATCGACAATCTGCTGATCGCCGTCGCGCTCGACGACATTCGCGGCGACTTGGGACTCGATCTTCGGACAGACGCCCGCCGCCACGGAGAAACCGTGGCCCGCATCCGCAAAGCCGTAATTGAAGCGAAGATTGCGCTTTCCTCGCAGCCCACGGCGAAGCTCGACGTCGATTTGCCCGGCGGGAGAAAATATCGGCGCGAAATTTCGCTCGAAGGTTTCGGGCAGATGATCCAGCCCATCATCGACCGTACCATCGGCCCCTGCAAACAAGCGCTCAAAGACGCAGGCCTGAAGCCCGAGCAAATCGACGAAGTTGTGCTCGTCGGAGGCTCGACCCGCATTCCCAAGGTGCGACGCCTGGTGCAGGATCTATTCAGTCGCGTGCCGCACACGGGTCTGAATCCTGACGAAGTGGTGGCACTCGGCGCAGCCGTGCAGGCAAATATTCTGGGCGGTGGCTCCGAAATCACCAAAGAAATGCTACTGCTCGACGTAACCCCGCTGTCTCTCGGAATCGAAGTTGCAGGCGGCGTGACCGATAAGATCATCCTGCGTAACTCGACCATCCCGGCGTCCGCGACCCAGTACTACACCACTCAGATCGATGGCCAGGCGAACGTAGCCATTCATGTGTTGCAAGGCGAACGCGAACTGGCGCGCGATTGTCGCTCGCTAGCCCGCTTCGACCTGAAAGGCGTTCCACCGATGCCCGCCGGCATGCCGCGCATCGAAGTCAAATTTCTGATCGATGCCAACGGCATCTTGCGCGTTTCGGCCCGCGAGCAGCGCAGCGGAAAAGAAGCCGAGATCGACGTCCAGCCCAGCTACGGACTCACCGACGAGCAGGTCGAGAACATGCTGCTCGAGTCGTTCGACTTTGCCGAAGAAGATTTCCGCCAACGCCAGATCATCGAAGCGCGGCGCGAAGCCGATACCATCCTGACCCCGCTCGCGAAGGCGAAGAAGGACCTCGCGTGGCAGCAACTCACCCACGAAGAACGTCGCAACGTCGAAACTTTGGAGAAGGCTCTCGTCGCCGTCAAAGATGGCAACGACTATCACGCGATCCGCGAAGCGATCGACGTACTGAACAAAGCCACCATGCGCCTGGCGGAGTTGATGATGGACACCGCCGTCTCCACCGCGCTTAAAGGAAAAGCCATGGATGACACGGGGATTGAAGTGGGCGAGCAAGCCGGCCATCCGGTGGCAAAAGCGGATTTTGAATGAGTGCAGGGTTCAAGGTTTCAGAGCTTCACGGTGAAACGCTGGCCTGTAGACTTTGAAACATTGAAACCTTGAAACCTTGAAACTTTGAAACTTGGGGTTTTCATATGTCTGACGAAAAAATGCAAAACACTGGAACTACCACAATGGACGCTCCCGCCGTCAAAAGTAGCGAAAACACGGTTGAAGTCACCTTCCTTCCCGAAGGCAAGACCGTCACCTTCGAACACGGCAAGCTGCCCTATAAAGACCACGGCAAGCAGGAATCGCTGCTCGACGTGGCCTTGAACTTCGGCATCCATCTCGATCATGCCTGCGGAGGCAACTGCGCTTGCACCACCTGCCATATCTGGGTTAAGGAAGGCGCCGACCTCATCTCCGAGATGGACGACGACGAAGCCGACAAGCTCGACATGGCCGCCGATCTTCAGCTAAACTCACGCCTCGGATGCCAGACGGTCATCAAGAAGCCGGGCAAGGTCGTAGTAGAGATTCCAGCGTGGAATAGAAACTACGTTTCCGAAGAACACTAGAAACCATAAGAACTGGCCGTTCCAATAAGAACTTGTCATTCCGATTAAGAACTTGTCATTCCGAACGAAGTGAGGAATCTCTACCCCACCAGACTCGTCAGTACGTGGGGATCTTTCGCAAACGTTCAGCACAACAACGCGCCGAGGACGCACAAAGCCAATGCCCAAAGAACTGACCTGGAGCGATTCCGACGACCTCGGCATTCTGCTCTCTGAAACCCATCCCAAACTCGACCCGCTCGCGGTCCGCTTCACCGACCTGCACAAATATGTGCTCGCGCTCCCAGGTTTCAAAGACGACCCCGCGAAGTCGAATGAAGCCAAACTGGAGGCCATCCAGATGGCCTGGCACGCCGAAGTTCTCGACCGCACCCAGGGTTAGCACCCCAGTTCAGCCCGCACCCGGTCTCACCGCTCTTTATTGCGGACTTAGCGGAGCGGACAAATCACCGGCAAAGCACCAGCCGCAATTGAAATTTCGGCGGGCGTCTCGCAAACAAACTCTCCATCGGCGTAAATCTCGATCGGAGTCTCGGTCTCCACCCTTACCCGCTCTGCCTTCGAGTACTCAACCTTAGACGACAACCGATGCTGCCCGAAATAGACCGTGAAAAACATACACAACAGATGAAAAGGATTCAACGTCGAGATCCGGCACACATCCAGCTTGCCGTCGGCAAAATCCGCTTCCGGCGCGATGCGCATGCCGTCGCCATAGAATTGTGTGTTCGCGAAAGCGGCGAGCAAGGTGGGCTTGGCCGCTTCGTCACGATGGTTTTCATTGCCGCCGTCTTGCGTCAGCCGCATCGCAAACGCCGGAAGCTTGCGCAGCAGCGGCAATACCGCCAAAACATAGCCGCCGTGTCCGCGCAGCCAGCGCGGCATCTGGTTGGCGCGCCTGGCGGCGGCCGAATCCAAACCGCACCCGGCGACGCAGCAAAAGTAGTGCGTGCGCTCCGGCGAAGCGGACGCAACGATCACGCCCAGATCAATGGCCCGCGCCTGAATCTTCCCCGCTTCGAAATCACGCCACAAACGCACAGAGTCGCGCATCGAACGCAGCTTCAACGCGCGGGCAAAATCGTTTCCACTGCCCACGGGGACGATCAGCACCGGTAGCTGGAGCCGTACCAGCGCCGGCAGATGACGATGAATCGTCCCATCCCCGCCAAAAATCAGAATGGCGTCGGCGTCACTGGAAGCAGCGGGCAACCCCTCCAGCCATTCGGTTCGAGAGTCCGTCTGAAACGGCCTCAAGTCTGCCGGCGAAGTTCCCAGCCCGAAGATGACGGCGGCGCGCATGGACTACTTCGGCAGGCACTTCTCCATGAACTCCACCAGATCTTTCTTCATCTTGTCGTGCTCCGCGCGATCGATATACACCATGTGCCCCGAGCCGTAGGTGGAGTACGAAATGTTCTGCCGGTACTGCCCGTCCAGATCCAGATGATCCATGGTCCAGTTGGCAGCGGCGAACGGCGTGGCCAGATCGTAATAGCCTTCCATCACCAGAATCTTCATATACGGATTCTTAATCATGGCCGACCGCAACCCGCTCGCCGTGCTGGGGAAACCTTCCACGGCGTTGCCCCACTCCCAAGTCTGGAAGCCCGGCTGATCATAGGCAAAGACCCTATACGGCATGTCGGATTTGTAGTTCAGTTCGGTGCGTAGGTAATTGTTGAACGCTGAGGTGTACGGAGGCAAAATCGCCGCGCTCGTCGGATCGTAGCCACCACGCTCATCGCCCGGATTGGGGCTGGTGAAGCGGCCATCGAGCCGCCCGCTGATCAGCTTCCGGTCCAGCAACAACTCTTTCGTAAAGGTCGGAACGTCAATCCGCAAATCGTGCGCCTCAATCACCTCCGGCTTCAGCCCGATATACCGCGACAGTTGCTCGACAATCTTGCGCCGTTCTTCCGGCGTCATCGCATCGCCCTTGCCGAGCGCGAGCGCGTATTCGTTGTTCGACCAGCGCACGACCTCCTCGCGCGTCTTCGCCACATCCTGCGTTAAATCGGCCGACAGTTTGTGGTGGTAGCCGGCGATCATGTTGAAAGTCGGCACCAGCAGCAGATACGGCAGGTCGTTCGACTTGTTCCATTCGAGCGTTTGAAAATCCACCGCCATCGAAAGCAAAGTCACGCCGTTAAAAGCGATGCCATGATCGGCCAGATACCCGGCGATGCCCGCCGCGCGCGTAGTTCCGTAGCTCTCGCCCAGCAAGAACAGCGGAGAACTCCACCGCTCGTAACGGGAAAGATAGAGTCGTATAAATTCTCCGAAGCCTTGCACGTCGCCCTTGACGCCCAGAAATTTCTTGGTCAGTTCGGCGTTTGCGGCTCGCGAGTATCCAGTGGCCATGGCATCGACCATGACAATGTCGGTGCGATCCAGCAAAGTGTCGGGATTGTCTTCTAGGCGATACGGTGCTGCCGGCATGAATCCATTCGGCTGCAGCACCACACGCTTCGGCCCCAGCGCTCCCATATGCAGCCACACCGAAGCCGACCCGGGCCCTCCGTTAAACGCGAACGTCAGCGGACGCCGCGCCGTTTCCTGCCCGTCCAGCGTGTATGCCACGAAAAACATCTCCGCTTCCGTTTTTCCGTCGCCGCGCTTGATGGGAAGCCTGCCGGTCGTCGCCGTGTAATTGAGGGTCTTGCCGTTCAGCGCAATCTGGTGATGCGTGACCACTGGCGGAACTTCCGCGACGTCGTAGTGTTCTTCCTTGTCGGTGGCTTCATTGGCCTCGGTTTTAGCCTCCGCCGGCTTGGCGCTTTCCGAGGCCTTATCCGCAGTTGCGGCGCTGGTCGTTGCCGGCTGCTTCTTGTCTTTCTTGGCAGCAGCCTGCGCCGCACTCTCGGGCGCTGATCCCTGAGATTGATCTTGCTGTGCGATTGCCGCCGAAATCGTCAGCACGGCAAAAAGAAGAACTCGCAAAGTCCTCATGTTCGTTTTCCCCCACAAAGGAACTGGACCAGCATTATAGCCGCTCGCCGATTGCGTTTCGACAAAGCGAGCTTTGAGGTACAATTTCGCTACCCCGGACATTTCCACCAGAATCTTCGGGGAGTGTCACGCGCGCAGCAACACTCAGCGGCAAAACTCAAAGGAGCATCCCAGTGAAAAAAGTACTCGCGTTGCTATTCTCCGTAGCTCTCTCCATCTCGCTGTCGTCGTTCGCCTTTGCCCAGAACGACAAACCGGCCGATCAACCGGCGGACAAGACGGGCCAACCCGCCGACAAAAGAGACGGCACCTCCACCTCGGCGCACCATCACCACCACCACAAACATCACAAGAGAACCCAGAAAGACGAAACCAAGGACGAAACCAAGAAGGGCGACACGAAATAAGAAGCCGCCTTCCCCTGTTTCAGCCCCGGCCCTGTCCGGGGTTTTGTTTTTCGCATCGACGGCCCGTTCCGCCGGGGGCAACTCCAGACGTGCTAGAATTTGTTGCGCGCGAAAATGCTTCGACCGGCTCGCTGGCGCAGCAGATCTCTCCACCCTGGCAATGACGGACTGAACAGTGGCCCACAATCCCAACGCCCCAAGCGACTCGATCACCTACGCGGATGCCGGCGTCAGCATTGATCGCGGCAACAAAACCAAGCAACGCATCAAGTATCTCGCCCACAAGACCTTTACCAAGGGCGTCCTCAGCGAAATCGGCGGCTTCGGCGGCTTGTTTTCGGTCGACAAGAAATATCTCGATCCAGTGCTGGTCTCCAGCGTCGATGGCGTAGGCACCAAACTGAAAGTCGCCTTCGAAATGAAGATGCACCACACCGTTGGCGGAGACCTCGTGAATCACTGCGTGAACGACATCGCCGTGCAGGGCGCCGCGCCCCTGTTTTTTATGGACTACCTGGCGACGGGCACACTCGACCCGCAAGTTGCGGAAAAAGTCGTGGGCGGCCTCGCCGACGCCTGCAAGCACAACGGCTGCGCTTTGATCGGCGGCGAGACCGCCGAAATGCCGGGTTTCTATCCCGAGGGCGAATACGATCTCGCCGGATTTATCGTCGGCGTCGTCGAGCGCGATCGCATCATCAGCGGCAAGGACGTGCAGGTTGGCGATTGCGTCCTCGGCCTGCCTTCCAACGGCCTGCACACCAACGGATATTCACTCGCCCGCAAATTGCTGTTTGAGGTCGCAGGTTACTCGCTCGAAACCTTTGTCAGCGAAATCAAGAACAAAGTCGGCAACGAGCTCATGCGCACCCATCGCAGTTACTGGTCGATCATCCGCAAATTGATCGCGGGAGATTGCGTGGCGGCGCTGGCCCATATCACCGGCGGCGGCATCACCGAGAATTTGCCGCGAGTGCTGCCCAAAGGCACCTCGGCCGTGATCGAACTCGGCACTTGGCCCGTTCTGCCCATCTTTGAGCATTTGCAGAAACTCGGCAACGTCGCCGAGGAAGAGATGCTCCGCACCTTCAATATGGGCCTTGGAATGTTGATCGTCGTCCCCGCCGCGAAATTCAAGAAGGCGCAGACGCTCCTGGAGCGCGCCGGAGAGAAATTTTACAGCGTCGGCCGCATCGCCAAAGGCGATCGCAAAGTCGTGTTCAGCTAAATGAGAGTCCGCTTCGCAAGCGGTTGCATGAAATAAAATTGTCATCCTGAGCGAAGCGAAGGACCTGCTTTCTTCATTGTGTTCCATGAAAAACCTCGGCATTCTCCTCTCCGGACGCGGCTCCAACTTCGTCGCCATCGCCGACAGCATTGCGGCCGGCGCGATACCCAATGCCCGCATCGCCGTCGTGATCTCGAATCGCCCCGACGCCCCCGGGCTCGAAACCGCCCGCCAGCGCGGCCTCAACGCAATCGCCATTCCCTCGAAAGGTAAGCCCCGCGCGGAACACGACCGCGAAGTTGTCGCGGCTCTTCTCGATAACAAAGTCGATCTCGTCTGCCTTGCCGGTTACATGCGCCTGCTCTCGCCCTGGTTCGTACAGCAGTTTCGGGCAAGAATTCTCAACATCCATCCTTCATTGCTGCCATCGTTCCCTGGCCTGGAAGCGCAGCAACAAGCATTCGCCTATGGCGCGAAAGTGTCGGGATGCACGGTGCATTTTGTGGACGAAGAACTCGACCACGGCGCCATCATCGTGCAGAAAACGGTACCAGTGCTGGACTCCGACGACGAACCCACGCTAGCGGCAAGAATTCTGCAGCAAGAACACATCGCCTACACCGAAGCGATCAACATTGTGCTCGAAGGAAAATTCAATCTCGTCGGACGACGAGTCGTGAAAGGTCAGAGGTCAGAGGTCCGATTGCAGAAGTAAGAATCCAAAATTAAAGACGCGCCTGTTTTCACCTCTGCAATCGAACCTCTCACCTCTCCAATTGTCCCCTGCAATCCTACATAATGAGGTCGTTGCTGCGGCGCGCAATCGGATGCTGCATCACCTCAAGCTCATTCTTCACCAGGTTCAGCCCATACACGCACTGCTCAAATTGTTGCGAGAGTTGCGCGAACAGCGGCGCCACCTTGGCGTATTCGAAGTGCTCGAACTTCGACACGATATAGTAGCTTTCTTTCCCCGCCTTCACCCAGTCCACGAAACCCTCTACCCGCTGTCGCCGCAGGCGATAGTGGTTGACGCTCTCGGGAAACATGCCGGCATAGAACAGCGTGTAGTCGCCAATGTGTTTCCGCACCTGGCGTTCGCGGTCGAACGACGGTGCGGGGCCGTAGATTGGGTCCGACTCGATCAGCATCTCGCCCACATCGTTCAACGGCTTCCCCGCCGTATTGCGAATCTTCAACAACTGCTCGGCATCGCAAAACTCCGAGAGCAGATGCGCGACATAGCTCACAATTTGCGGATCGCGAATTCCGATCTCCTGGGCGTAATGACGCCCCACCAGTTCAAGAAACAACTGCTGTAGCGGATGGTCTTCCGAAATCGGTTCCATGTCCATTGTTCCCCCCAGCCCTGACCCCTCTTGCCCTTAGATCGGAACAAGATGTTGTTTGAATTAGATACTCTGAATCCGAATCCCACACAAGGGCACCATTGAGCCATTCGTGTGCTTACAACCCTTGCTGGGCGCGGAGTTTGGATGCGTTCACTGGCAGCCAACGGACCCGACTGCTAACTTTGCGTCAAACTGCGAGCAATCGGTTCCATCGCATCTGTTTAAATAATCGGGTCAGGACCAAAGGAGGCAAAGTGGAGCGAATCCAGATTTCCAGCGGCACACCTTGGGAGCCCATTGTCGGTTACTCTCGTGCGGTTCGAGTTGGCCCGCACGTCCACGTAGCGGGTACCACCGCAACTGGGCCCGATGGCAAAATTGTCGGCGCGGGCGATGTCTACGCGCAGGCGGTTCAAACGCTCAAGAACATTGAGCGCGCACTCGATCGCGCCGGAGCTTCGCTCAAAGATGTCGTCCGCACCCGCATATTCCTAACCAACATTGCGGACTGGGAAAAGGTGGGAAAAGCACACGGAGAATTTTTCCGCGACATCCGCCCCGCGAGCTCCATGCTGGCGATCACCGCCCTGGTCTCTCCGGAAATGTTGGTCGAAATCGAAGCGGAAGCGATCGTTCCCGGCGGAAAATAGCCCGGCAACAAGAAAATGGCGGAAGCCGGAAAACCGTCCTCCGCCATCACGATATTCACAAACGTGGCCGACTAGCGTCGGCCTTTCTTGCCGGCGCCTTTTTTCTTCGCCGCTTTCTTTTTTGCCGCTTTCTTGGCGGGCTTCTTCGCCGCTTTCTTCTTGGAGGCTTTCGCTTTCTTCCGGGCAGCCGGTTTCTTTGCCGCTTTCTTCTTCGGCTTCTTCGCCGCCTTCTTCTTCGCAGGAGCTTTCTTGGCGGGCGCTTTCTTCGCTGGCGCTTTTCTCGCCGGAGCTTTCTTCTTCGCAGGTCCGCTCTCGCCGCTGCCACCACCCGACGGCACTACAGGCGGAGGTTCTCGCATCACTGGCGGCAAGCCAATTTCGTCATCTTCCTCTTCCTCGGCCAAAACCGGCTCTTCTTCCTCTTCTTCCTCTTCGTCCAGATCCTCTTCCAGCGATTCGCCGTAGGCGCCGCTGTCAATGTACTCATCCGTCTCATCGTCCCGGCCATATAGGGTCGGATCATTGAAGCGCATATCTCCTCCTCAAATATTGAATTAGGACAAGCCTGCCCGAGAAACTGCAATGCCTCTACGGAACGCAGCGCGATTCTAGCACGAACAGTTTCACCGGGCAGTATCGTGCATTCTCTCCAGATTTGCGAGGAAAATTATGAGGAGAATTCCGAGATTTGGCGTCAAAGCCGACTATAGGCGAATCAAAAGCGAAATAGAAATCGAAGAACGAAGCTTCTCTTATTCGTAAGCCAAAGCGTCGATGGGATCTTTCTGCGCTGCCTTGAACGCCGGATACAGCGCCCCGGCAATCGCGCCTGCAATTGCAATCAGGGTCGCGCGCACCACCCACCCGCCATCCACCACCACCTGCAACAGCGGAAACCTCTGTGCCAGCGCCGCCCGGGCCGCCAGACTGACCACGATCCCCAGCACAATGCCGCCCACCGCCAGCAGCACCGTTTCCCGCAGCACGACATTCACGATATACAACCGCGACGCTCCCATCGCCTTCAGAATCCCGATTTCCCGCGTCCGCTCCATCACCGCCGTGTACATCGCCTGGAAAATCACAATGAACCCGATCACCACCGAAATCCCCACCACCACATCGAGGAACGTCGAAAGCCCCGGATAATTGCTCGTGGTCATCATCGCCAGGTACGCGGCCATCGAGTTCGCCACGTATCGCTCCATCCCCGGAACCTGCTTGATTTCCTCAACCACCGCGTCCGCATTGGCCGGATCGTCGAGTTTAAGATAGAAAATCGTGGCCTTGTCCTTGGCGCCGACCAGATCCTGCAGCGTCTCCAGCGGAACAAACTTGCGCGCCCCCTTGCCCCGTTCCACGATCCCCGCGATGCGGAACTTGTTGTTCAAAATCTCAATCGTGCCGCCCACCTTGGCATGATTCGACTTGGCAAACAGATCGTCCACCAGTACGTCGTACGGCCCTTGAAACGGACCGCCCGCCAGATAGTGGAAGCCCGCCGACATGCTTTCATAGCTGGGCAAGTCGATTCCCGCAATAATCTCGAGCGAGCCGGTCGCGGCGACCTGCGTGATCACCGGAGCCACGCTCTTCACATGGGGCAGTTTTGCCAGCACGCCTCCAATCTTGATCGGCATCGGCGCGCCCGAGAACGCACTGATAAACGAAGACCCCGGCGGCCGCACCAGCACGTCAGCCCCAATGCCGGCAGTCCGTGTGCGGCTGTCCTGTAGCATTCCCAGCGACAGACCCACGATCAACAGAATCATCGTAACTTCCAGCGCAATCGCCACCACGCTGATCAGCGAGCGCAAGGGCCGATGCACCAGATTCCCGACGATCATCCGATTCATCATGTCGTTTCTCAACACACGGCTGGCCGTGCGCAGCTACTTGCTTTGGCTGTCCGCCTTTGGCGCGTCGGCATTCGACCGGTCGAGCCGCACCACTTCCGCCCCCGCCGGCTGTTCCAGCGCAAACTGGTCGTCGGTCAGCGCTTTATTGATTTCCAGTTTGACCATGTTCAGCGTGATGTCGTAATTCTCCCGCGGTCGTTCGATCTCAATCGTGCTGGCAAACATCGTCCCCGCGTAGTCCTTGTACTCGTGGTAGTGGACATCGGAGGCAACATTGCCCTGCTGGTCATAGATCCTTTGCCGATATGGCAGCAGGTCGATGCGGCTGAAGTCGATCTTGCGCGACAGATATGCGCCCTTCGCTCCCTTGCGGATCACCAGCAAACTGTAATTCGGCTGCTCCACCCGATGCCGTCGCGAGTCCAGAACGGTTTCATAGCCGTTCTCCAGAACGGCATCGTCTCCGTCGATTTCCGGGATCAGCAGCGCATCATAGATATACTGCGGCCGCATGTTTTCCAGACGCTTGTCCGGTTGGTAGCCGCCGGCGTCATTCGCGCCCATGACGAACTTATTCCTGGGCGGAATCCACAGCTTGAATTCCTTTCCGTCGCTCACCATGTCGAACGCCGTCGTCCGCACCACCGGCATCAGCCCCTTCATCCGGAGCATCGCCGGCTTGCGCGCCAAAACATAGCCACGAATTTCTTTGTAGTCCGTAACCTTCCCGTTTCTCGGATCGCCCGCCGAAGAGTCGATATCCACCGTCGCCTGCATGGACTGAATCTTGCCCGCCTGCGAGTTCACAAAGTCGATCAGTTCCTGCTGGGTCGAGGTTTTCAGCGGACGATCGGAAAGCGGGCGGTCCACAGTCCGGGTCCGGAACAAGCACCCGCTCAGCGGGATAGCCGCCGCCAGAAATAGCAGAAAAAATACTCGCAAATGAGGACGATACATTCCTATGCCGTGACCTGCGTAAACCCTTGTCTGAGTATCTAATTAGTATAAGGCAGCAAACGGTTCAACGCTTAGATCTGGTCTCATAAATGGTTTTGGGCAGGGCACGGCTTCAGCCGTGCCGCCAAAGCCCAATAAAGACAGGGGCTTTAGCCCCTGAGGGCCAGACAGCCCGCTCAAGAAACCGCTGATAAGGCCAGTTTTAGCGGGCGCGTCGCAAACCCGACTCATTTCAGCGGCGAATGGCCTCGCCGTCCCCCCGTGGTCTCCTGTGCTCCCTGTGGTGGAAGGTTCTGATCTTTTTCAATCGGACCGCAGAACGTGGCCCCGCACGAGCTACCGCATGCCCACCGCCCGCCGATAAGCGTTCACATTCCGGTTGTGTTCTTCCAGGTTCCGGGCAAAGCGATGATGCCCATTCCCGTCGCTGACAAAATAAAGAAAGTTTGTGCGATCGGGGTGCATAGCCGCTTCCAGCGCGCTTTTCCCCGGATTCGCAATCGGCCCCGGCGGCAACCCCGCAAACCGATACGTGTTATACGGAGATTTCACCGCCAGATCGGCGTGATGAAGGCTCCCCGAATACGTCCCCGTCAGTTGCTCTGCATAGATCACGCTAGGATCGGCATCCAGCGCCATCTTCAGCCCCAGCCGGTTGTAATAGACGCTGGCCACGCGCGGACGCTCCTCCGCAGCCGCCGTCTCTTTCTCCACGATCGACGCCATGGTCACCACCCTGGGCACGTCCGCGCTCAGCCCGATCTGCTGCGCTACCTGCCGGAACTGGTGCACCATCTCCGCCGCCATCTCTTCCAGGCTCTGCGTGCGCGTGAACTGGTAAGTGTTCGGAAAAAGATACCCCTCCAGCGACTTGGCCTCCGGCGCGAAATCCGAAACCAGCTGGGTCTGAGTCTCAGCCACGCGCAAAAAATCGCTCGCCGACCCCAGCCCCGCGTCCTCCATCGCCTGTGCGATGTCGAACATCGTGTACCCCTCGGGAATCGTCACCACATGAAAGTAAATATCCCCCCGCGCGATCCGCCCGTAAACCTGCGGCAGCGTCGCCGCCCGCTCAAACCGATACTCGCCCGCCTTCAACGACGGCTTAGGATGCGCCCAGTGCCATATCCGAAAAGCCAGTTCATTGCGAATCACTCCCGCCTTTTTCAACTCCGCCGCAATCCGCCGCGTCGAATAGCCGGAATGCAGCAGCAAAGAAGTATTGGCTGGAGGCGTAACCGGTGCATGCACCACCCACGCCGCCCAGCCCCCAACTGCCGCGGTAACAACCAGAAATAGTGTGATCAGAGCGCGCAAGGTTCCAGTGTAGAAGCCTTTGCCGATTGCAACCAAGTGGCTGGAGTACAGGCCCCCTGGACTAATCCGCCTGGGTCATCGACAAGCCTCCGACCCAGGACTAATCCACGTGGGTAATTGCATGAACCATCCACCGAAGCGTAAAAGTCTTGCAAACGCGCCAACGATAGATTTCCTCCCCCCTAGCTGCCCGGCGCCGCAACCATGCGGTATAGGAGTATCCACCATGACAAAGAGACTCGTGTTTCTATTTTCGATCCTGGCCATCGCAATGACTCTTGGGGGGACTGCATCCGCTCAGAAGGCGCGGGTAACCGGCTTAGGCCAGAAAACCGGTGGAACCGCTCCTGGCCAGAACACGGGCGGCAATGCGCCAGCCCAGCCCGCGGGCGACAGCAGCGTCTTTTTCGTCGCCTACTATGCCAATGCCAATACGTCTGGAGCGCCCGACCAAACCGTGCGCATCATCAACGATGGCGACATCGGAGCCAGCCTGTGGGCTTCTTTTTACGTGTTCGACGACAGCCAGGAAATGCAGGAGTGCTGTAGCTGCGGCGTTTCGCCCGACGGGTTGCTCTCGGAATCCGTGGACAACAATCTCGCCGGCAATAGCCTGACCCGCAAGATCAACCAGCGCGGCGCCATCAAAATAATCTCTTCCTCGGTAGCTGCCGGTGGCCCCGTGAACTACACCAACACACCGACCGCCGGCCTCCGGGTCTGGTCCACTCAAATCCAGAGCGCCGCTGGGAGCTACGGCGTCACCGAAAACTTCGCCGCCCGTTCAAACCTAGTATCGTCGGAGGAGACGCTGGTGGAGACCCTGTGTTTTTATATCAATCTTCTCGGCGGCAGCGACCAGGGAGTTTGTAGTTGCACCCCCGAGGGCCAGAGTTTCTAACCGGAAGAGCCCAACCGCTCAGAAGCGAATCCGCTGCAAGCAGTGCGGGGGTTTCACTTCTGCAATCTGACCTCTTACCTCTGACCTCGCTTCACTCCCCCAGCCAATCCGCCCACGGTTTCATCGACTCCACGTGGTCGCAAATAATCTTAAGCGCGCCGGTAATCGGAATCGCCAGCACCAGCCCGACCGCGCCCCACACCGCTCCCCAGAACAGCAGCGCGATCGTCACCGCCAGTGGATTGATCTTCAACCGGCTCCCCAGCAGCTTCGGATAGAGCACATTCAGCGCCAGCAAGTGCATTCCGACCACGCAAACCGCCACCACGACGAGGTCTCCGGGTTCGAGCTGCCCAAGTCCAACTAGGATCGGCGGCACCATCGCCAGCACAATCCCCAAATACGGAACCAGGCTCAGGAACCCGCTGAGAAAGCCCACGAAGTAAAAGAACGGAACGTGCAGCAACCCAAAGATCCCCACGCTGACCGCGGAAATCAGCAGTCCAATCAGCAGGTTCCCGACAATAAAGCTCTGTAGCATCTTCCCGATCAGCCCCAGCGTCACGAATGCCGTGTTCCTGTGCTCCAGCGGAAACAGCATCACCGTCGCCGAACGCGCATGGCTCTGCCACGTCAGCAGAAAGTAGGCCAGGAACGGCACGAACGACAACGCCAGCGCAATATCGGTCACCGTACCCGCTCCATGGGTCAGCGCCTCCGACCAGCTCTGCACCTGCCGCACCGGCACTATATTCTTGTCTTCGGGCCCAACTACGTCGCCCGTTTTCTCCAGCCGTTCCGCCTGCTGCTGGTAAGGCTGCAGCATGGAGCGGATCTTCTGCGAATACTTCGGCAGGTTGTCCGCGAACGTCAGCGCCTGGTTGTACGACGCCACCGTGACGCCATAGAGCACCGCCAGCAGCGCCACCACGCTGATCAGCGCCGCCATCGCCCGCGGAAGGTGCACATACTCCAGCGCCTGCACCACCGGAGAAAGCATGAACGTCAGCAGAATGGCAAAGAACAGCACCGCCAGCACCGACTCGCCGTAGTACGCGAACATGATGATCAGGCCCACTCCCAGCAGCGTCTGCGACCAGTGATGCCCGTTCCGTGTTTCCGTTGTTTCCATAGCGTGTTGTCGTGTGGTTGCGACTGGCCAATAATTCTGCCCTACAACGGCAAGAATTGCACCACCTCAAATCGAGGGTGGCTTGCGCCGGGCCATCGCCGCCTCAGGGCGAAACGGTGTCAAGCCCCAGTTTCGACGCTTTTCCCGGTAAGCCCATGAAAACCCACGGAAAATAAAGTTGGAAATCATGTCCAAACTACCCTGTTGAAACTGATAAAACAGAAGTAGAGTTTAAGAGACTGAGAGCTGAAAGCTGAGAGCTGTACTTAAGTCCTTATTCCGGAATATTTTACGAATAAGTCCTTCAAAATCAAAGATCTAGCTGGTTTTTTCCCTAAATCTTTGATTCCAAAGAACCAGAAAAATAAAAAAATTGCGAAACTGCTGGAATATTACTTAATAGTAAACATGTAAGTTAAGAAGAACCCGCCGCACCAGGAAGCCTTCCCCCCACTCCAACTACAATCAAACCATGCCTGCACCCGGAACTCCCGGCCACAAACGAATCCTGGCCCTCGATGTCGGCTCGAAACGCATTGGCGTGGCCGTCACCGATCCGCTCGGCATCACCGCGCAGGGCTTGGACACCATCCAGCGTCAGAACAAGCGCCGCGATCTGGAAGCCCTTGGCCAAGTGCTGGCGAAGTATGAAGTCAGTGAGATCGTGGTTGGCCTGCCCCTGCGCCTGAGCGGAGCCGAAGGCACGCAATCGGAAAAGATGCGCACCTTCGCCGACGATCTGCACGCGCATTTCGGCCTGCCCGTCCATCTGTGGGACGAACGCTGGACCTCCACCGAAGCCAACCGCCTGTTGCGCGAAACCGATCTCTCGATCAAGAAGCGCGGCCAAGCCGTCGACCGCATGGCCGCCATCTTGATTCTTCAATCCTGGATGGGAGCCCGCCAATCCCGATGACAGCACTTGTATGGAACCGCGGGGAGCCCCGGCTGCACCCGTCGTTGATCGCCCAAAAGAAGTAGGCCGCTGAGTTCTTGTACCTCGTGAAATCTGCTTCGACGATTACAAAACTATTGACAGTAGTCGCGTGCACGGCGTAGCGTTGGGCAACGAATTTCGTGGGTCTCGACGCGGCCCCCTGGGCTCTCATCGAGCACGGGTTCCTTTTAACGGGGTTCATCCATAAGACGCAAGTTTCAGAACGGGACGAGGGTAGAAGTGTCGTTCTGTGATTTGTACGGCGCGTGACATTGAATTTCTGTCTTCCTCAGTTCGGTATTTAACCCAGGTTGTGAATTGCCTTAGGAGGCAACTGTTATGGGGACTAAGCTTGTGCGGTTTCTCGCAGGTGGCTGCTTTCTGTCATTCGTGTTAGTGGTCGTGTGTGCCATGCCTGCGGCAGCGCAGAGCGTCTCCGGTGAAAAGTCGGCGCAGAGCGCCCCCGAGAAATCAACACCCGCCGCAGCGCAGAGCGCTGACCGGGAAGATAAGGAAGAATTCGAAGGCGCGGACTTCCTCCGCCGGCGGGCAGAGTATTTTACCCGCCAGCGTGCGTACCCGCAGGCTCACATTCCGGCTGGCGCACGTCTGCGGGCGCTCGACGAGCTACATGCTATGCCGCTTTTTGGGACAGGGCCGCTCGCGACGAGCGCCTGGACACAGATCGGGCCGAGCAAGATGCTGCCGGGGCAGCCATATCCATTTTGGGGGTCCCCGTCGGACTCGGGGCGAGTGACCGCGTTGGCGGTTGATCCCACCAACAAGGACATAGTTTATTTGGGCGCGGCGGAAGGGGGCCTGTGGAAGTCGACCAATGGCGGCACGACCTGGACTGCCCTCACCGACAGCCAACCCTCCCTTGCCGTGGGCAGTATTGCCATTGACCCGACCAATTCGCAGACCATCTACGTGGGCACCGGAGAGGGAGACAATGCTACTGGCGACGGCTATTACGGCGCGGGCATCCTGAAGTCGACCAACGGGGGCAGCACCTGGACTCAAATGGGCGGTAGCTATTTCGCCACGTGCTCCGCGGGTCAAGGGTTACCCAGCAACTTTGCCGGCTCTTATATAAATTCGCTTGCGGTAGACCCTGGGAATAACCAGGTTGTGCTCGCCGGTAATTTTTTCTGTCCGTATGGGAATCAGGGCGTGTACAGATCAGCGGATGGAGGCAATACCTGGACTTATGTTCTCGGCGATCCAGCCAACGGTACCGTTGCCGGCAGCTCCGTAGTTTTCGTGGGCAGCAGCGGGGTCGCTTTTGCCGCGTTAGCGGGTCCCTTCGCGGGTGGCGATACTGCGGGTGGCGTTTACAAATCCACCGACCATGGGCAAACCTGGACCCCGGCCAACGGGACGGGTTCGAATGTGTTGCCCAGCGGGACCAGCATGGGTCGTACTTTGCTGGCACCGGCGCCTTCCAATCCCCTCGTCATTTACGCGGTAGTTATCTCTCCATCTGATACCTTCACCGGACTCTACAAAACCGTCGATGGCGGCAATAACTGGACTCTCACTACCGCTCCGAACTTCTGCACCACGCAGTGTTCCTACGATATCGCGATCGCCGTTTCGCCCACGAACGCGAATATCGTGTACGCCGCCGGGATCTACACCTTCGCCACAAATACTTCGCCAGGCGTGGCGACCACCGTAATCGGCTCTACGAATGGCGGTGCGACCTGGACCCCGGTTGGTTCGGGTACCGGTACAGGGACAGCCGGAGTTCATACCGACGCTCATGCCTTGGCGTTCTCCGCCGATGCGACGAGGCTTTACGCCGGCAGTGACGGCGGAGCGTGGAAGACCGCGGATTCGGCAACTCCGGCAAACCTCAATTGGACTGGGTTGAATGCCGGCCTTTCGACCGCCCAGTTCTATCCGGGTTTTGCTTATGACGGCGTGGGCGATTCCATCGGAGGTACACAGGACAACGGTTCTATAACTCGCACCTCGGCTGCTGGCGTCTGGACCAATACAGCGTGCGGGGACGGCGGCTTCAGTGCGATTGATACCACCACGAGCCCGTATACGTTCTATACCGCCTGCACTTACAACCAGGGCATCAACATGACCACCACTCCTACCAATTATCTGTCATGGACGGCAATAACAACCGGAATCAACAACACCGGACCCAATGCCGACCCGGCCCTGTTTATCCCGCCCATGGTGAAAGACCCGACACTCCCCAGCACGCTCTACTACGGGACCAACCAGATCTATCAAACCACCAACGCCGGAACCTTGTGGGCTTCGATTTCTCCTCAGCCGTTGCCGGGTAGCACGGGCAACATTTCCACGATTTCGATCGCGCCCGGCGGCACCGCGACCAGCGGGATGGCCTATGCGGGAACAACCGATGGTCAGGTCGTGGTGGGTACAAATAGCGGGGGCACGTGGACATGGACAAACGTCAGTAGCGCTGGCTTGCCTGCTCGCTATGTTACCCACGTTGCAATCAACCCCACGAACCCCGCCACCGCCTACGCCACCTTTTCGGGTTTCTCCGGCTACAACGGCGATACGCAGGGGCACGTATTCTTAACCACGAACACTGGCGGGACATGGACTGATATCAGTGGGAACCTTCCCAACATACCCGTCGACGATTTAGTCATCGATCCGCTGATAGCCAATACCCTCTACGCCGCTACGGACATCGGTGTCTTCGCGACCAACAATGGCGGCATTACCTGGAGCACCTACGGGACAGGCTTGCCCAACGTCGCTGTGCTCGGCCTGACGCTGGAGCCAAACACCAGGAAACTGGCCGCCGCAACCCATGGACGGAGCGCGTGGATAATTGATTTAGCCCCGGCGTCCGGTGCGGCGACTCTAACGCTTTCACCCGCTGCTCTGACGTTTGCGCCTCAGCTGATTAACACCCCCAGCACTGCGCAGCCGGTGACGCTGACGGTTACGGGTGCTGTGCCGCTGTCGATCTCAAGCATTACCGTCGACGACAAAGCCTTTGCCGTGTCCAGCACTACCTGTGCCATGGCGCCTGCCACCAATGTGCCCGGGGCAAGCTGCACTCTCAACATCACGTTCACGCCTGGGACGACTGGGCTAAATAACAGCGCGATCCACCTTAAGGACAATGCCACGGGCGGAGCAACCAATATTGCTGTCCAGGGAACGGGTACCTGGTCGACTGCAACACTCTCACCGACTGCCCTCACGTTTGCGCCCCAGCTGATTAACACCCCCAGCACTCCGCAGCCGGTGACGCTGACGGTGACGGGTACTGTGCCGCTGCAGCTTTCAGGCTTCTCCTCCGATAGCAGCGATTTTGTCGTAACTGGCACCACCTGTTTCTCGACCAATGCACCCGGCTCGAACTGCACTGTCAGCGTCACGTATACGCCCGCGACGGCTGGCCTCAAAAACAGCAAGATCCACATTAACGGTAGTTTCACGGGCGGCAAGCTTGATCTTCCCGTGTCGGGAACGGGTACCCAGGACTCCATAGCCCCGAGCAGCCTCACCTTCAACTTTACCTATCCTCAACAGACAACCGGCTCGCAGAATGTCACCTTGACGAATGCCGGCACTACCGTGATTCACATCACGGGCATCAGCATCACCCCAGACTCACTCGGTCTCGGTGAGTTTACCCAAACCAATACTTGCGCTGCGACGCTCGCAGCTAGGGCTTCGTGCACGGTCACCGTAACGTTTACGGGCTTACAATTCGGCACCGATACGGCCAACCTTCAGGTTACCGATGACGGCGCCAATGGTGCGCCTGAGTTGGTGCCCCTGACGGGGACGCAAAACTAGCGGGGACAGAACCTCCCGCTGGTAGCCAGTAACGCGGTTGAAAATCGAGGGGCGGTCTTCGGACCGTCCCTCGACAGTCAGTTACCGGCAACTCGGAAGTGATTTTTGAGTGAGCGCCTGTGAGGGCTGCGCCCCGTCCCCGCATGGAACCTGAAAATTACGAGGCCAGGTCGGCAATTTCCGGGAAGTGCAGGTTGCACTTGGTCAGCGCCTTGGTGAGCGCCTCTTCAATCAGGCTCTCGTCGCAGTTGCGCGAGATGGCAATCTCGCTGACCAGCAAATACCGCGCCCGCTCCAGCATCTTTTTTTCGCGGAAGGAGAGCGACTTGCCCTGGCCTAGAATCAGCAGGCTCTTCAGCACCGCGGCCACGTCCGGGAGCGAGCCGGTGCGCATGCGATCGGAATTCTCTTTGAACCGGTCTTTCCAATCGGCCGCGTTGATGCATTCACCGGTCGAAAGGTAATTGACGATCTTCTCGATCTCGCCGTTGCGAACTACAGGGCGCATGCCGACGCTGCCGACATTGGCGAATGGCACCGTCACCTTCAAATTGCTGGATGGGATTTTCAGGAGGTAGAACTTTTCGACGGTGGTCCCCATCGTCCGGCTGCTGATCTGTTCGATGATTCCAACGCCGTGGTTAGGATAGACGACCTTGTCGCCAATCTGGAAAACGCCGATTGCGCTCATCGAGGGGCCCTCGCCCGAGGGAACGGAGAACTACCTCCAGTCTAGATGACCGCCCCGGTAAAGGCAACACCACTCGGCCCGCGAGCGGAAAGTAGCGGCCAAACTCGGATCGCCGGGATACGGCAATCTAAGTATCTGTAATTACTACACTTATGCGTCCGTTTTGCCCGCAGTGCATGGTCAGGCCAGAGCGTTTGCCCTTCGCCGCACCTTACCAGACACGGCAGGCGTTGGCCGGCATCATGGGCTGGCCAGTTTTGCAGCCGAAGGCCTGGCCGAATTCGGTGATGTTTTGCACCACTCCGTTGACTCGGAATTGCCGGGGCGAATGGGGATCGGTCTGCACCTGTAAGCGGAGCTGTTCCGGACGGGTGCTGCCGCACCAGGTTTGCCCGTGACCCAGGAAGAACTGTTGCAAGGGCGTGTAGCCATCCTGCTTCGCGGTGAGGTCGATGCTCTTACGCTTGGCATCGGCGAGAAAGGCGATGTAGGCGAGCCGGAGACCGCCGTTGTCGGCGGTATTTTCACCCAAGGTCAGCTTGCCATTCACCTTCACGTCGTCGACGGCGACGAAGCTGCCGTATTCCTTGACTTCGCAGTCGGCTTTTTCTTCGAATTTCTTCGCGTCTTCCGGGGTCCACCAGTCCGAGAGATTGCCATTGGCGCCAAACTGGCGGCCTTCGTCGTCGAAGCCGTGGGTGAGTTCATGACCGACGATGCCGCCCACGTGCCCGTAGTTTTCGGCGTCCGTGGCTTTGGGATCAAAGAACGGCGATTGCAGGATGCCGGCGGGAAAATTGATGTCGTTCATGCTGGGGTTGTAATAGGCATCGACGGTCGCGGGGCTGATGCCCCATTCGCCGCGATCCACGGGCTGTCCGATCTTGGCGAGTTGACGCCGATTCTCGAACTCGACCGCGCGTTGTGAGTTGCCGAAGGCGTCGCCGCGCATGATGCTGAGCTTGGAATAATCACGCCAATGGTTGGGATAGCCAATCTTGTCGGCGATGGCGTGCAGTTTTTCTTTCGCCTTGACCTTGGTGGCCGCGCTCATCCAATCCAGAGTGTCGAGGTCCTGATCCATGGCGGCTTCGATATCGTGCACCATCTGGACCGTCGCCTGCTTGCTGGAAGGCGGAAACTGCTGGGTGACATACACCTCTCCCAGAGCTTCACCTAACGCTCCGTCGGTGGCCTGCACGCAACGCTTCCAACGGGCTCGCTCTTCGGGTTGTCCGCCCAGCTTGCGCCGATAGAAATCAAATGCCTCGTCGGCGAACGGCTTGGGCAGAACCAGGCTGTCGGTGGAGTGGATTAACTGCCAGCGCAAGTACGTCTTGATGGTGTCCAAATCGGTCGCCACCAGCAAAGCGTTCATGCCCTTGAAGAAGTCCGGATTGGTGACGTTCAACTCGGAGACGGGTGGAATGCCTGTGGCTTTGAGGAAGCTGTCCCAGGCAATCGCGGGCGCCAAAGCCGCCAGCTGCGATACGGGCATCAAGTGGTAAATATTCTTGGGATCGCGTTGGGAGGTGATGTCCATGGAAACCTTGGCCAGAGCGGTCTCCAATGCCATGATCTTCTTCGCATCGGCAGCGGCAATGGCCTCGGGTTCGCCCATGAGCTTGAGCATGTTGGTGATGTGCTGCACATATTGGGCGCGGGTTTTTTCGGCGACCTCGCCGGTGCGGAAGTAGAAATCGCGCTCAGGGAGCCCCAGGCCGCCTTGGTCCACAATCGCGATCTGTTTGCGGGAGTCTTTGAAGTCCTGTTGTTCTCCGAAGTTGAAAAACGCGGTGACGTTGATCAACTGATAGTGCGCGAGAAGTTCGGTCAGTTCGTCCTTGCTGGCGAGAGCGGCAATCCGCGAGAGCTCCGGTTGCAAAGGCTTGAGTCCGTCCCGGTCGATCACGTCCGAGGCGGTGCAGGAAGCGTAGTAGTCGCCGATTTTCTGTTCGTTCGGGCTGCGCTTGGCACCGGCGGCAGCGGCGCTATCGAGCATGGTATGAAGAATTGTTTCTGTGTAGTCGGCCACCATCGCGCCCGTTCCGTACCCGGAACGATCATTCGGGATGGGATATAGCTTGTTGAAGTTGCCGCAGGCGTACTGGAAGAAATCGGCGCAAGGGTCGGCACTGGTGTCGATCAAGTCTTTGTCCAGGCCGGGGAGAAGTTGCGGGGACTTGTCAGCGTTAATTGCGGCAGAATTCTGAGCCTGGGCCAATAGCACCGTGGTGAACGCCAAAGTCAGCGCCGAGAAAAGTATGAGTACCGTGGCTATGCGGGTTGAGGTTCGTCCAGTCATCCTTAGTTCCTTTATGCCGATTGGCGTGTCGTTCGCACGATTCTGGGGACGGAACAGATTATACCCGCACGCGCAAGAGTGGAGATTCATGGGGCGGCGCGGCAACGATGAATCGAGGCGTAAGCATTTTTGGGGGTTACGCGGCGATCTAACCCGGGATATAATGCTGGTAGCTGCTATGCGCATGAACGGCTACATTTCGCCTTTTCCGACGTGCTGGATCGAGGGACGCGCTTGTCCCCGCCGGTATCTTTCGGTTCTGCCTTCGCATGTGCGCGCCAATCTCTTCGGCAGCGACTAATTTCCCTACCCTACATTGCTCCGCTAATCGCTTTTAGCTTTTAGCTCCTAGCCCAAGCAGCATATATCTCTGTGGACGCTGCTCGAACTCCGGCCAATCGCCACTGAGAATTTGAGAACCGAGAACTACCAGGAGGATTTCATGACCACCAAGACTTTGATTGCCGGCCCCAAGCTCAAGACTGCCATCCCCGGCCCCAATGCCAAGCGCATTCTGGCGGGCGACGACAAATATATTTCTCCTTCCTACACGCGCTCGTATCCGATGGTTGCCAAGCGCGGCCGCGGCATTGTGGTCGAAGACGTGGATGGCAATGAGTTCTTCGACTTTTCCGCCGGTATCGCCGTGACTTCGACCGGACATTGTCATCCGGAAGTGGTCGCCGCCATTCAGAAGCAGGCGGGCGAATTGATTCACATGTCGGGCACCGACTTCTACTACGAGGGCATGGTGACGCTGGCCGAGCGCCTCTCGAAGATTATGCCCATGCCGGGACCGCACAAGGTCTATTACGGAAACTCCGGCGCGGAAGCCGTCGAGTGCGCTCTGAAGCTGGCGCGCTATCACAGCAAGCGGCAGCACATGATCGCCTTCTTCGGCGCTTTCCATGGGCGCACCATGGGAGCGCTCTCGTTGACGGCGTCGAAGCCGCAGCAGAAGCGGCGCTTCTCGCCGCTCGTGCCCGGCGTGACCCACATCCGCTATCCCGATGTGTATCGCGGCTGCGCGGGTGGTCCGCAGGATGCCGACAAATTCGCGCTCGGTTGCGCGCGCTACATCGAAGACAAACTGTTTAAGACTATTCTCGCGCCGGAAGAAGTCGCCGCCATTTTTGTCGAGCCGATTCAGGGCGAAGGCGGATACGTCATCGCTCCGACCATTTTCATGCAGGAATTGCGGCGCATCTGCGACAAGCACGGCATCCTGCTGGTGGTCGACGAAGTGCAGAGTGGCGTCGGCCGCACGGGCAAATGGTTTGCGGTTGAACACACCGGCGTGCAGCCCGACATCGTTTGCATGGCGAAGGGCATTGCCTCCGGCATGCCGCTGGGCGTCACCGTCAGCAAGGCCGAGCTTATGGACTGGGTGCCGGGATCACATGCGTCGACGTTCGGCGGGAACCCGGTGTGCATTGCTGCGGCGCTGGCCACGCTCGACGTGATCGAGAAAGAAGGCCTGCTGCGGAATTCGCAGGAGGTCGGCGACCACATGCTGAAGCGCATGGCCGACTGGCCGAAAAAGCACAAGATTGTCGGCGACGTTCGCGGACGCGGCCTGATGATCGGCGTGGAAATTGTGAAAGACCAGAAGACGCGGGAATACGGTGCCGCCGAACGCGATCGCATCGTGGAGTTGGCCTTCGAACGCGGTGTGCTGTTCCTGGGTTGCGGTCCAAGCACGGTTCGCATCGCGCCGCCGCTCATTGTCGCCAAGGACGAGGCGGACGTCGCCATCGACGCGCTGGAAGAGTCGATTGCAGTGGTGGAAAAAGGCGCGTAACTGCGGCGCCGAAGTTGATGCACCGCTGGGTGGAGACGGGGCGATCCCCGTCTCTATCTTTTTGGGGGATGAACGTATGGGAGACAACACGCTGCGCGAACTTACCTACGGCAAGGGTGCTCACGTCGATCCGGTCGCTTGCATTGAAGATATCTCGACGGAGCTTGCCACCCGAACCGTTGCGGGCTATCCGCACTCCATCTGGCAAATTGTGGAGCACATGAATTACTGGATGGAGTACGACCTCGGCAAGATCGCCGGAGAACCCCGCCTGTATCCTGACCAGGCGATCGAAAGTTGGCCGGCGCATCCGAGTTCGGCGGCCGACGGTCGCGGGGTCGAGGATGCCTGGCAGGCAACGACGCGGCGCTTCACCGATCTGCTGGTGCGACTTGCCCGGCTGGCGGAATCCGACGCGGCGGAACTGGAACGAACGGTGCACAATGTGGGCGCGCCGGTTTTTTCGCGGGAATCCACCGTGCATGCCATGCTGTGGCAAGTGGCGGCGCACAACAGTTATCACACGGGCCAGATTGCATTGCTCCGGCGCCAGCTTGGCGCGTGGCCTCCGTCACGAGGCGGCGATACCTGGTGAGTCTTGTGAGAGAAGTGCAGGAACAGTGCGCGCGGCGAATTGTACCGAACGCGTGGTGATGCCAGTCACATAACGCAGGGTGCGGTCGAAGCTAGGGTGAAGATGGGGAGCTTCGATGTTCGCCGGACGCTTGACGCAATTCACACTTCGCGCACTGGATTGGCTGACGGCGCGCACGCTTCCACCGGAAGATACTCCCGAGCACCACCGAACCGGCCGGCGTGGCGAAGAAGACGCGTATTTCTATCTGCGGCGGCGCGGCTACACGATTATTGCCCGCAACTACCGCTCGCCGCATCATCGCGGCGAACTCGATCTGGTGGGCTGGGACGGCGACGTCCTGTGCGTCATCGAAGTGAAAACTCGCACGGCGCGTGACATGAAGCCCGCCGAAGCCGCCGTGGATCGCGAGAAGCAACGCGAGTTGTCGCTCGTCGCCCGTGACTTTCTGCGCCACATGCCGGCGTCGTGCCCGTGGCGGTTCGACGTGCTCGCCGTATACTACGATCGCGGACCCAACCGGCCCACCTTCGAGCTGTTTCAGAATGCGTTTCCAGTGTCGTACAATCGTCGGTTCTCAAATTCCGGGTTTGCCAGCTCTTACTGAAAGGATTTAGTACGTGCCTGAATTAAGAAAAGACCCCATCGTCGGCCGGTGGGTGATTATCTCCACGGATCGCGCCAAACGTCCCACCGATTTTGCGCGCGAGGCGGTGAAGATCAAGGGCGGATTCTGCCCTTTTTGTTACGGCAATGAGAGCAAGACGCCGCCGGAGATTCTGGCCTACCGCCCTAGCAACGGGAATGCGGCGCAGAAAGACAGTCCGGGATGGACGGTCCGCGTGGTTCCGAACAAGTTTCCGGCGCTCGGCATTGAAGGCAGCTTGAATAAGCAGGCCGAGGGCATGTTCGACAAAATGAATGGCATTGGCGCGCACGAGGTCGTGATCGAGACGCCCGACCACAATGCCAGCCTGGCCATGCTTCCTGCGAAACGAATCGAAGACGTTTTGTGGGCCTTCCGCGATCGCATTCTCGATCTCAAGAAGGACCGGCGCTTCAAATACATTCTGCTGTTCAAGAATCACGGAGAGGCCGCCGGGGCCTCGCTCGAGCACTCGCACTCGCAGTTGATCGCGCTGCCCATTGTGCCCATCTACGTGGCCGAGGAACTACAGGGAGCGAAGCAGTATTACATCTATAAAGAGCGCTGCGTGTTCTGCGACGCCATCCGGCAGGAAACCGAGAATGGGAGCCGCGTGGTGGCGGAGAACGAAGATTTTCTGACGATTGCCCCGTACGCTCCGAGGTTTCCCTTTGAGACCTGGATACTCCCCAAGACCCACGAGTCTGCCTTCGAGAACTCGTCGTCGCACATGTTCGAAAATCTGGCCAAGGCGCTCAAGTTGCTGCTGATGAAGGCGGATCGCGTTCTCGACAATCCGCCGTACAACCTGGTCGTACACACATCGCCGGCGCAGGATCCGGCGAACGAGTATTACCACTGGCACATCGAATTCATGCCGAAGCTGACCAAGACGGCGGGGTTCGAATGGGGCACGGGCTTCTACATCAACCCCACGCCGCCGGAAGAGGCGGCAAAGTTTCTGCGCGAGGCGAGCGTGGAAGAGACGACGCCGAGCGCGGCGGGCGCGCGATAGGGTCGCCCAGCGTTGCCAGGGTACGGGCTTATTCGTCTTCCTTGGTGGGCCCACTAGGATTCGAACCTAGAACCAACAGATTATGAGTCTGCTGCTCTAACCGTTGAGCTATGGGCCCCCCGCATCGTTATCTTACACACTCCGCAAGATGGATTGCCGAAGGGACGGCCGCCGCTCCATAGTCTCTAGTGTACGGCGGGCGGCGCGGGCGGAGCTGGCGCCGGGGTCGGGCTGTTGTTGACCAGGTCCTTCAATTCCTTGCTCGGCTTGAAAAACGGAATTTTCTTCGCCGGGACTTCCACGCGGTCTCCGGTCTTCGGGTTGCGGCCCACGCGCGGCTTGCGCTGGCGCGTGCGGAAACTGCCAAAACCGCGGATCTCGATCTTGTCGCCCACGCGCAACGAGCGCACCACGCTGTCGAAGATCGTATCCACAATCACTTCACTGTCTTTGCGGGTGAGTTCCGCCAGGCGGGAAACTTCTTCGATCAAGTCCGCTTTCGTCATATGCCTCTGCTCCCTTTGGGGCCGGATCCAATGTAGGGTTCCGCGTGCCGGAGGTTCTACGCCCCGGTTCCCGCGCTTGGCCTAGCTATAACCTTCTCAAATTTAAGGGGTTCTATGCAAGTCGTACTGGCCCCACTACTTCCAAAGATAGTAAAACCCGACTTCCTGCTCCATCAATTTCGCCCGCGTAGGCAAATAATCGGAAACATCGCCGAACAGCAGATCGAGGCCCGAGCGCTTCTCTTTCGGCGGGTAAACCAGCGTCGGTTCGCCGGAGATATTCACGGCTTGGGCCGTATCCTTGACCGCGCCTTCGAAATCCGCGATCTGATCCACCATTTTCAGCGCCAGCGCCTGCTCGCCGCTCCAGACCTTGCCGTTGGCAATGGCGCGGATGTCGGCTTCTTTTGCATGTCTGCCGTCGGCCACGGCCTGGATGAATTGGGTATGCATGTTGTCGATCAGGCCCTGCATGTATTCGCGCTCGGCGGGCGTCATTTCTCGCGTGGGGCTGCCGGTGTCTTTGAATTCTCCGGCTTTCATGGTGATCGCATTGAGCTTCGCCCACTTCAGCAGTTCGCCGTAGTTGACCCACTCGGCAATCACGCCGATCGATCCCACGACGCTGCCCTTGTCGGCATAGATCTTATTGGTCGCCGATGCCACGTAGTAGGCGCCGCTTGCACCCACGGTCTCAATCGAAGCGACGATCCGTTTTTTCTTTTCGTCGCGGATGCGCTTCACTTCGCGGTAGATTTCTTCGGATGCGGCCACGCCGCCTCCGGGAGAATTGACATGAATGATGATGGCTTTGACGGAATCGTCATCGGCAAACTTCTTCAACTGGGGGACGATCTGTTTGGGGGAAAAAATCACGCCATCGAGATCGACGACGGCAATCTTGGGACCGAAGCCGGAAAACGATTCTTCCGTATTCCCGCCGCCAAAACTCATGTAGACCAGCGTGAACACACCGACGGCGAACAGCACAAACAGCCCGCCGCCGACCAGAACCCACACCCAAATCCGCGAACGCTCTTCCGCCATAATCAGATGAGTGTAGCACCGGTGAACGAGGTCAGAGGTAAGAGGTCAGATTGCAGAGGTTAAAACCATGCGCGGTTAACCTCTGCAATCTGACCTCTTACCTCTGACCTTCCGGCGTACACTCTTGTTATCCCATTTTCCCATGCCCGATCCGGTCGAACTCGAGGTCTTCAAGAACCTGTACCACTCGATCGCGGAAGAGATGGGAGCCGCGCTGCGCCGCACGTCTTTTTCTCCCAACATCAAAGAGCGCCGCGACTACTCGTGCGCCGTCTTCGATTCCGCGGGCCAGGTTATCGCCATGGGCGATCACATGCCGGTGCACTTGGGTTCGATGCCGATGTCGGTCGCGGCGGCGGTGGCGCAGTGCGAACTTGCGCCGGGCGATGTCGTTATGCTCAACGACCCGTTCGTAGGGGGCACGCACCTTCCCGACATCACGCTGGTGATGCCGGTGTATGTGAAGGTAACCAGGCATGGCAAGCCTGATTTCTACGTCGCCAGCCGCGCTCACCACGCCGATGTTGGCGGCACGTTCCCCGGTTCCATGGGGCCCTGCCGCGAAATTTACCAGGAAGGCCTGCGCATTCCCCCCGTCAAAATCATGCGCGGTGGAAAAATCGTCGCAGACATACTAGCCCTGCTGCTGAACAACGTGCGCACTCCCGAAGAACGCGAAGGCGACCTGGGCGCACAGATCGCCGCCTGCCAGACTGGAGCCCAGCGCCTTCGCGAAATCTGCGAGCGCTACGGAGTCGCCCGCGCCAAGCGAGCCGCCGCCGATCTGCTTGTCTATTCCGAGGAAATGATGCGCGCCTTCCTGCGCACCATCCCGCCCGGCGAATACCAAGCCGAAGATTTCCTGGATGATGACGGCGTCGACACCCATCCCGTCCGCATAGCAGTAACCATCCGCGTACAAACGAGCCTTGCCGCGCCTAATCGCAAGCGCCTCGCGACCAGCGAAAAGCGAACGACGAAAAGCGAACGACGAACGCCTCATCTGACCATCGACTTCACGGGCAGCGATCCGCAGGTGCAAGGTGCCGTGAACGCTGTCGAGGCCATCACTTTTTCGGCTTGCTTCTACGTCTTTCGCTGCTTGCTCCAAGAAGACGTGCCCGCGACCTCCGGCCTGATGCGCCCGATTCGCGTAATCGCTCCGCTGGGAACGGTGGTCAATGCCAAGCCCCCCTCTGCCGTCGCCGGCGGCAACGTCGAGACTTCGCAGCGCATTGTCGACGTGCTGCTAAAGGCGCTGGCGCAGGCGATTCCCGATCGCATCCCCGCCGCGGCTTCCGGCACGATGAACAATCTCACCATCGGCGGCATCGATCTTCGTTTGGGAAATCCGCGTTTGGGCGATCCGCGCACGGGCGAGCCGTTCGCGTATTACGAAACCATTGCCGGCGGCATGGGCGCGCGACCGACCAAGGATGGAGTTTCCGGCGTACATACTCACATGACGAACTCGCTCAATACGCCCGCCGAGGCCCTCGAATACGCTTATCCGATTCGCTTGCGGCAATATTCTCTTCGCGACAACAGTGGAGGCGCGGGCCTGCATACGGGCGGCGATGGAATTATCCGCGAAATCGAGGTCCTGACCGACGCCCAGGTCACTCTGCTCGCCGACCGCCGTTCTCGCGGACCCTACGGCTTGGCGGGCGGAGCCGACGGCGCTCGCGGACGCACTGTGATTGTTCGGCGTGACGGGGCTGAAGAAGAAATCCCCGGAAAGACCAGCGTAAGACTCCGTTCTGGGGAAAGAGTGCGCATCGAATCGCCGGGGGGCGGGGGTTGGGGCCGACAAGAACATTGAACCGCAGAGAACGCCCGAGCGCGCAGAGTCTTTAATTGGTAGCAGGGTTTCCCCAGTGCTTCCCTGTGTCCTCTGTGGTTAAAAATTTCTCCGCCCATTCCGCGTACTCTGCGGTAAATGCGACTTTTTCGCTAGAATCAAAGTGCAGGTTTTCAAGGATTCATTACGATGAGATTCTTCCGCACTCTTATTTTCGCCGCGATTTTGGTGGCGGCCTTTTTTTGCTTCACTACCTACCGCAGCGGACGCCTCCATTCCGCCGACTGGCTCAGCCATCCGCAGCGCGTTGAGATTACCGAAGCCGCCGGCAGCGAATCGTTTGACGCCGAAGAGCAGAACAACATCAGCGTCTACCGCAAAAACATCGCGTCGGTCGTGAACATCACCTCGCGCGTCATGACCTACGACTTCTTCTACGGGCTGGTACCGCAGGAAGGCCAGGGCTCCGGCTTTGTCATCGACAAAGAAGGGCGTATTCTCACTAACTATCACGTCATCGCCGATGCGCGCCAGGTCGAGGTCACGCTCCATGACCGTAAGAAATATAAAGCCACGATCGTCGGCACCGACAAGTCCCACGATCTCGCGATCGTTCAAATCAAAGCGCCGAACTTGCAGCCCATGACCCTCGGCGACTCGACCAACTTGCAAGTCGGCCAGAAAGTCTATGCCATCGGCAACCCGTTCGGTCTTGCCGGAACGCTGACGCGCGGCATTGTCAGCTCGATCCGACAGGTGCAGGAACCCGACGGCTTGGTCATCGACGAAGCGATTCAGACCGACGCGGCCATCAATCCCGGCAACTCCGGAGGCCCGCTGCTCAACTATCACGGCCAAGTCATCGGCATTAATACAATGATCGCGTCGAGCGTCGGTCAAAGTGCCGGCATCGGCTTCGCCATCCCCATCAATACCGCGAAAGCCGTGCTCAACGATCTGCTCACGCTCGGACGCGTACGCCGTCCCGCGCTCGGCGTGCGCACCATCCCCATCGATTCCGAAATCGCCGACGAGTTGAGCCTGGCTGCCGAATATGGGCTGCTGATTGTGCAGGCGGTTCCGGGAGGCTCCGCCGATCGCGCCGGATTGCGCGGCGGCACCGAACGCGCCTACCTCGGCAATACTCCCATCATGATCGGCGGAGATTTAATCGTCGCCATCGACGGAGAAAAAGTGGACAGCCAGCAAATTCTCGCCCAAGTCATGAACCGGCATCGCGCCGGCGACACAGTGAAGGTAACCATCTTCCGCGGCAAGAAGAAGCTGGAAGTGTCGGTGGAACTAGGCGAAGCCCGGGATCAGGTATAGCTCGTGTGGCGCGGGCATTCTTGCCCGCGTGCATTTGGTCTTTGCCCAGACTGTAATCAAAAGTCTCTTGCAATCCCCCTGTGCTATATAGCATGATATATAGCAAAGAGGGAATCGCCATGGCACCAATTTCTAAAGCAAAAGTCTTCTATAGCGGCAGGAGTCAAGCCGTTAGAATTCCGGCTGCATTCCGCTTTACAACGGACGAGGTTTACGTCCGCCGCGATCCGCAGAGCGGAGACCTGATTCTGTCGGAGTCTCCGGCAAAAACCTGGAAAGAAATCTTCGCCGCGCTCGACGAGGCAGGAGTTCCCGACGATTTCCTGGCTGATCGAGACACGAGACCACCACAGAAGCGGGATTTCTGATGGTTCGAACCTGGATGCTCGACACAAATACAGTGAGCTACATCGTCCGGGGAACGTCTCCCGCCGCCAGGGATCGTCTGGACAGCCTGAAAATAAACGACGTCGGATGTATCTCGGTCGTTACCGAGGCGGAGATTCGTTATGGGCTGGCCAGAAAGCCTCCGAGTCTTGCTTTTCGGACGATCCTCAATGACTTCCTGGGAAAGATACAAATTCTGCCTTGGAGTAGCGATGAAGCGCAGGCTTATGGAACCCTTCGGTTCAAACTGGAACGTGCCGGCAAGACCCTTAGCGCCCTGGATATGCTAATCGCAGCCCACGCCATCAGCACAAACGCAACCCTGGTAACCCGGGATAAGACGTTTGCCCAAGTCGAGGACCTGCGTCCGCCCGTGAATTGGGCGGTGGATCTGTAGGTTTCGACATTATCATCTCTCCATGCCCGACGCCGACCATATTCGCACCCTCTGCCTCTCCCTCCCCGACGCAACCGAGGACATGCCGTGGGGCGACGACCTCTGCTTCAAGGTTCGCGGCAAGATTTTTACTGGCATGGTCCTCTCTGACGGCCGGTTCCCGCGCATCACTCTTAAGTGCGCGCCGGAGACGTTCCACGAGTTGCTTGAGATCGAAGGCATTACACCCGCGCCCTATGTGGGGCGTTATAAGTGGGTGATGCTTGCCAACTCCGATATCCTGCCCCCCGCCGAACTCGAAGCCCTGATCCGCCAGTCCTACGAGATGGTTGCAGCCAAAGCGCCGAAGAAAAAAGCGGCGAAAAGAAAGGCGAGGAGTAAGAAGTAGCGGATCGGAAGCAAGAGTTGGGAGGTTCCGATTTAACCTCTGCGATCCGACCTCACACCTCTGACCTTCGTTTGACTCCCCGCGACCCGCTCAGATAGCCTCATAGGTCGCATCAATCTCCCGGTCAATGCGTATTCAACGTTCTCTGATCCGTCTTCTGATCCTTTGCAGCCTGTGCGGCCTAATCGCCTCTGCTGATGCGGCGCCGCTGCGGCCCACCCATGCTCCGCATGCCATGGTCGCCAGCGTCCACGAGCTCGCGTCTCGCGCGGGGCTTGAGATGCTGCGCTCAGGAGGCAATGCCGTCGATGCCGCGGTGGCCACCGGCTTCGCGCTCGCTGTCGTCTATCCTCAAGCCGGAAATATTGGTGGCGGTGGCTTTCTGCTTCTCCGCAACGCGAACGGGGAGACGCATTTCATCGACTTCCGCGAAAAGGCCCCTGCCGCTGCCACCGAGAACATGTATCTGGACGCGCAGGGCAACGTTCTCCCGGAGTCCAGCAAAGACTCAAGCGTGGTCGGATACAAAGCGATCGGCGTTCCGGGCACGGTGGCGGGACTGGTCTATGCGGAGAAGCAATACGGCAAGCTGACGATTGAAAAGGTGATGGCCCCGGCCATCAAGCTGGCTCGCGATGGTTTCTCCCTTGCGTACGACGACGCGCAGGATTTCAAGGAAGACGAGCACCTGGCGCAGTTTTCCGAATCCAGGCGTATTTTTCAGCGCGACGGGAACTACTACCAGCCCGGCGACCTTTTCAAGCAGCCCGAACTTGCCCGCACCCTGGAACGCCTTGCCAAGGATCCCGACACGTTCTACCACGGAGCCATGGCCCGCGAACTGGCGGTGGCCATTCAAAAAGGCGGAGGGCTGGTTACCGCCGCCGATCTCGCCGCTTATGAGGTCAAGGAGCGCGAGCCCATTCGCGGCTCCTATCGCGGATACGACGTCATCAGTGCTCCGCCGCCTTCTTCCGGTGGAGTCGCGCTCATCGAAATTCTCAATATTCTGGAAGGCTTCGACCTCGCGAAACTCGGCAACCGCTCTGCCGCCGCGATTCACCTGGAAGCCGAAGCATTTCGCCGTGCTTTTTACGATCGCGCCGATTTTCTGGGCGATCCCGACTTCGCCAAAATTCCAGTGGCACAGTTGATCGACAAGAAATACGCGGCGGCATGGCGCGACTCCATCGACCCCAATCGCGCCAGCGTGAGCAAAGATCTGAAGCGCCCCTCATTCGGCGAACTGGAGCGCGTGGCTCAATCGCGCCCCGTGCCCAACCGCGAACCGCAAAACACCACCCACTTCTCCGTAGTCGACGCCGAAGGCAACGCGGTTTCCTTAACCACCACGCTCAACGACAGCTTCGGCTCGCGCGTCACCGCCAGCGGGTTGGGTTTTCTGCTCAACGACGAAATGGACGATTTTGCCGCGAAACAAGGCGTCCCCAACGTCTACGGCCTCATTCAAGGGCCGGCCAACGCCGTCGGTGCCGGCAAACGCCCCCTTTCGGCCATGACGCCCACGATTGTCGTTAAAGACGGCAAGCTCTTCCTGGTCCTCGGTTCGCCCGGCGGCCCCACCATTATTACCACCGTTGCCAATGTCCTCATCGGAGTGGTGGATTTCTCGCTCGACATTCAGGAAGCGGTGAACGCGCCCCGGTTTCACAATCAGTGGCTCCCCGATGAGATTCTCGTCGAAGACCGCGTTTCTCCCGATACAATGAATGTTCTACGTTCGGACGGCTACAAACTGCGAGTCGAGCATTTCTGGGGAGATGGCGAGTGCATCATGGTTGACCCGAAAACGGGCGAGCGCCTCGGCGCCAGCGACGGGCGCAACAACGGGAAGGCGGTAGGGTACTGATGCTGAGAGCGGTATCGACATACGTCTATGTAAAAGAACGCCTCCATCCGGGCTTGCTCGACGAACTGGTCAAGGCGGGAGCTCAATCGATCGAAATTTTCGCCGCCCGCCAGCACTTTGACTACGCCAACCGCAAGCAGCACGTCCGCGAAATTGCCGACTGGTTCAAGGCCACCGGCGTTCCTTTGAATTCCGTCCACGCGCCTTTGTACTCCGATTACGAGTGGGGACGCACCGGTTCGCCGCCGGTCGATATCGCCTCCACCGACCGCGCCGGCCGCATCGACGCCATGGACGAGATCAAACGCGCGCTGGAAATCGCCGAGCAGATTCCGTTTCGTTTTCTCATTCAGCACATCGGCAATTTCAACGACGCGTTCGACGAGAAAAAGTTCGAGGCCGCCATGACTTCGGTCGAGCACCTGCGCGCCTTTGCCAAGCCGCTCGGCGTCAAAGTGCTCGTCGAAAATATTCCGAATGAGCTTTCAACGCCCGATCGCCTGGTCGAGTTCATTAAGACCATGCACTTCGACGATATCGGCGTCTGTTTCGATTGCGGCCACGCGCACATGATGGATGGCATTCCCGCGGGTTTTGCCGTTTTGAAGAACCACATCTGTTCGACCCACGTGCACGACAACCACCAGGACAAAGATTCGCACCTCTGGCCGGGCAAGGGATCGATCGACTGGAAAGAGACCATGGACTTGCTGCGCACCGCGCCGCAAAAACCTCCTCTAATGCTCGAAATCGACGGCGAAGACACAAAGTGTCCCAGCGCGGAAGTAAGCGCGACCTTCAAGAAATTGGAAGGCTAGTAAGAGCAAGTCAAACGTAAGAAGTCAGATTGCAGAAGTTAACCCTTAGCGGCCCGCCCGACAGGTTTTACCTCTGCGATCTGACCTCTCACCTCTGACCTTTCCGCACCAGAACCGAAACGAATCTCAATCTTATGCCCACCCCCATCAGCACCATCGCAGAAATCGGCAAGCACGAAGGCCAGTCCGTCACCATTCGCGGATGGCTCTACAACCTCCGCGAAAGCGGCAAGCTCCTCTTCCCCCAGTTTCGCGACGGCTCCGGCGTCATTCAGGGCGTAGTTCCAAAAAATGCTGTCCCGCCCGAAGTCTTCGACGCCATCAAGGGCCTCACCCAGGAATCCAGCGTCATCGTCGAAGGCAAAGTCCGCGCCGACAAGCGCGCCCCCGGCGGCTACGAACTCGACGTTTCGAACGTGCAGGTCGTGCAGCGCGTTCCCGAGTCGACGCCCTATCCCATCACTCCCAAAGAGCACGGCGTCGATTTCCTGATGGAGCACCGCCATCTTTGGCTGCGCTCGCAGCGTCAGGCGTCCATCCTGCGCGTGCGCGCCGAGATCATTCGCGCCGCCCGCGATTTCTTCGACTCCAACGGATTCACCCTCACCGATCCACCCATTCTCACTCCCGCCGCCTGCGAAGGCACGTCGACGCTCTTCCCCGTCGACTATTTCGAGGAGCAGGCTTATCTCACGCAGTCCGGCCAACTCTACATCGAAGCCACCGCCATGGCGCTCGGCAAGGTCTACTCGTTCGGCCCGACCTTCCGCGCCGAGAAATCGAAGACTCGCCGCCACCTCACCGAATTCTGGATGGTCGAACCGGAGATCGCCTACGGCACGCTCGACGACCTGATGGAACTGGCCGAAGGCTTGCTGACATTTTTGGTTAAAAGATGTTTAGAACGCCGCCGGCCCGACCTCACCATCATCGGCCGCGATCTTGCGAAGCTCGAAAAAATCGATGCGCCCTTCCCGCGCATCACCTACGACGAAGCTGTCACAAAGTTGCAGGAGGGCCACTCCCAGGGCGTCCTCGAAAATAAATTCGAGTGGGGCGGAGACCTCGGCTCGCCCGACGAAACCTATCTCTCATCGCTCTACGACCGGCCCGTCATGGTCCATCGCTATCCGGCCAGCGTAAAGGCCTTCTACATGGAGCCCGATCCCCAGCATCCCGAACTCGCTCTTTGCGTGGATGTGCTCGCTCCCGAAGGCTACGGCGAAATCATCGGCGGATCGCAGCGCATGGCCTCGCACGACTTGCTCCTCCAGCGCATTCACGAGCACAATCTGCCCGAGGAAGCCTTCAAGTGGTATCTCGATCTCCGCAAGTTCGGCAGCGTCCCCCACTCCGGCTTCGGCATGGGCATTGAGCGCGCCGTCGCCTGGATCTGCGGCCTGGAGCACGTGCGCGAGACCATTCCATTTCCCCGCATGCTGCACCGCCTCTATCCCTGACGATTGCGTAAAACACCTTCCGCGCAGCAAAAAAGCCGCCCCAATACGGAGCGGCGTCTCTGTGCTTTGGTTTTCAGCGCCTCATTTCACCTGTACCTTTCCTGTACCCGTCAGTGAAACTTGCAACGGGACGCCGGAAACATAGATGGTCATCGTGGCCGTTTCCGTCCCTTTGGAGGAGGGCATGAACTTGGCATCGACAAGGCAACTCTTCCCCGGCTTGAGCGGGATCGTGCAGAAACTGTGATCGCTGAAGTCGCCCGGATTCCCAGTAACGTTGGTGAACGTGATGGGACCGACGACCACGTTGGTGGCGCCATTGTTGCTCACGGTGACATCATGGTGGGCGCCAAGCCCGACCCACGCTTTACCGAAATTGACACTGGTGGGGGAGGCAGCTACCAGGGAACTGACTACCTGGCCGCCTGCCAGCGTCGCCGTGCCTCCTGCGTTGTTCGTGTCACCTGAGTAGACGGCCGTGACCGTGTGCGTTCCCGGAGTCAGCGTCGCGATCGTGCCCGAAGTGGCCGAACCCGACGCCAGCGTCACCGGCGAGCCGAATGCGACGCCGTCGATATTGAACTGCACGCTACCGGTCGGACTCGCCCCCGTCACTGTCGCGGTAAAGCTCACCGCCTGTCCGTAAACCGACGGATTCAGGCTGGAAGTTACGCCCACAGTCGGCACGGCGATGCCGATCGAAACCGGCGCCGATGGAATGCCATTCGCGATGACCACCAAACTGCTCGGCCCCAGCTCGATATTTGCCGGGACCGTAAAGTCCGTGGAGACCGAAGCGCCGGGCGCGATCGACCGGTTGCTGACGTTGAACGTGCGGCCGTAAAAAACGTGACCGGTCGCAGCGTTGGTAATCTGCACGATCGGGTAGTTAGTCGCCATTTGAAAGTCGTCGCCGTAATACGCACCCTGCGTCAGTCCATTCAGCTGCGTTCCGGAGATGGTATACGTCGTTCCAGGGTAAACGTTGGACGGCGAGGTAGAAATCACCGGAGCCCAACTGGGATCGGGAGATCCGGTGGGCGTATAGAACAAAAACTCATAGAAGCTGAGGCCAACTAGAATCTGGCCATTGGGCAGGACAAGAAAATTGAAAGAGTCGCTAACCGTGTTCCCCGAATCTCCGTCGGGGGCGTCCGCCACCTGATTGATGGCGTTGCTGGTAGTAAACTCAAAAAAATGGGTCGGAATTTGGACATTACCGCCGACATAACCGCTCGCCGCAAACAGGATGTTGCCGTTCGGCAAGACCGCCGCCGGAGCATCGGCGAGGGTGCATAGAGTGGTCCCGTTGGATCCGCACACCTCTGGCACATTGGGGCCGGCGCTCCACGTGTTAGTGCTCGAGTCGTAGATCCCCGTGGGATCTGCGTCGCCGGTGCAGCCCGTGTTGCCGCCGAATTGGACCACGGTCCCGTCCGGCCGAAGCGCAGCGGGGCCGATTTCGAAAGTGCCGCAAGCATAGGGATCGACCAGCGAAACCATCGTATTGCCGGCACTGCTCCAGGTGCCGGTCGAAGGATTGTATTGCTCGGCGTTGGTGGGATTCGGGCCGTTGCAGGGTCCTTCAGAGGGCGCGCAACCCGTCCAGATATCGACTGTCAATACGTTCCCGTTGGGCAGCAGCGTGTAACCTTGTTCATCCTGGAAAAGATCTCCCGCGTTGGGCGCTCCCGTACCGGTCCATGTCAAGTTCGTGGCATCAAACAGCGCATCGACATCCGGACCGCCGCAACAGGCGCCGAGCAAGAATGTGCCGTCGGCCAGCACGGTGCTTTGAGCATCGCCGATGCCGCCACCCACGCCGTTGTTACCTGTCCAACCGGCTCCGGCTGGTGGCGATACGGGTGTCCAGGTATCAGCGACCGGGTCATAGATCGCGCCTAGACTCGTCCAGACTGGATCGCGGTTGCTGTAGATGTTGCCCAGCCAGTTGTACTCACCGCCCATGACGATGACCCGGCCATCGGGCAGCACGGCGGAGGCGTTGCCCAGCGGAGCATACTGCACGCCGTTGATGACCGGCATGGTCGCAATCTGAGTCCACGTCCCGTTCGCATAGCTGCCGGTGATATCAGGCGTCAGCTTGTACCAATTCCCAAACCAGCCGCAATCGCTGACGATCACAGTTCCGTCGGTCAGCAAGAGCGGGTTGCAATCTTCAACACTGGGGTTCATTGTGTTGACCGTCCCGATTTGCCAGGTCCCGCCGAAGGCAGGCGAAACCTTCTTTTTGGAAGGACGCGCAGAGCCGGCCGCTCGCCGATTCCGTTCGGAAAGAAATTGGCGCCACGCCGCCGGATGGTTCTTGAAATACTGCGCCGTGGGGACCGACATCAGGGGCGGTGGCACCCTCGTGGTTGGCGATTCGGCCTGGGCTGGCGATGCGGCCTGCACGTCCGTCTGGGCCTGCCCCGTCACCGAGGCGCCAAGCAGCAGCGAGAGCGCGAACGCCGCCGTAGCCGCCGTAGCTAACGAGCGCCAGACCCGCTGCAATGTCTTCGAAGCAGCGGCCGAAGTTGAAGAAGCGGAGGGCGAGCACAAGTTGGCGAAAGACTCAAAAGTCAGCAAGCGCGCGGACGGCGTGGCCATGAGTGAAATCTCCTTGAACGTTTTCCTGGACGGAACCTTATAGTGGACAGCGAATGGCAACTCAGAGGCCAGAATTGCCTTTTCAACCCACAACAAATGTTGCTGATTCTCCCACGCTATTTCCCTGCCCGTCAATGTGAAACATTTTTCGCTAGTAGTGCAGTTTGGTCGTCATCAAGAAAACTTGTCATCCTGAGCGAAGCGAAGGACCTGCTTTTGGTAGCAGCAATTCCACCTTCTGCGTCCCTTACCTTTTAGGCTGCACCACTACCCATTTTTCACCCGGATCGCCCCTGACGGTACGAAGCCCCGAACCAGCACTCCCGAAATTGCGCCACTTTGCTCTCGACCGGGTTTTGGGACGTTGCTGAGAGAGACATGGGAGTGGGAATATCGCGAGAAGCACCAGGGAAACTCCGATTAAGTCCCGGTTCCCCCCGTGCAGCCCTGTGTACCCTGTGGTTTATGCTTTCTGCCTACACTTAATCAGAGTTTCCCTAGCGATGACGCGCTTCCAAGAACCAGCCCCATCGCCAAATCTGTCGCTTCCATTTCTCTGCACGCAACGACTGTTCGCCGCTACCGCTTGACTCCACGCGGTACAATGGAAGTACCGGGGAAATCGTAGCGAGCCGTCATCTCCTCAAGCCTCCCAGGAGGCAGCAGTAGAGATCTTTTAAATTATTGACACGCAGCGAACCGCGCCGCCGAAATCACGAGAGCCGTCGGCGACGAGGCTGAAAATTCCTGCTAAGTTTCCTGTTTTGAATATTTTGCAAGTATCGCTCTTTTAGAATCAATGCTTTACCGGGAAAGCCCAGCGAAATCGGCAAAAATATCCCATAAGTCTTTTTGATTGAATATTTTGCCTGTAAATTCTTTCTATTCAAGATTTTGCACGGATTTTTTCGCTAAGTCTATGATTCCAATAGACCGGGTGGTAGGGGGGGTGGGGGGGGGCCAACCCATCCAAGTCTCCTTTCGCGAATGCCGTCCCGTCAAGAGAGTCCTGATAACTGAGAACCGACAACTGACAACCGACAACTGACAACTGACAACTGACAACTAATCCATGCCCCCGCGAACCACGACCTACAGCAACATCACGCCGCGCCAGATCCGCGTGATCGGCGTTCCTCTCGACCTCGGCCAATCCCGCCGCGGCGTCGATATGGGCCCTTCCGCCGTTCGCGTCGCCGGACTGGAAGCGCGTCTCGAGGCCATCGGCCACACGGTCGAAGACGCGGGCAACGTTGCCGTCGCCATTCCCGAACAGAAGAAAGAAGGCGCGGCCAACGCCAAGTACCTGAAAGAAATTACGGCGACCTGCACAACCAGCGCCGAACTGGTTTTGAAAACGCTCGAAGCCGGCAAAGTCCCTCTCGTCATCGGCGGCGACCATTCTGTGGCCGCGGGAACGGTATCGGGCGTCGCCAAGTACTTCCGCCGCAAGAACCAGAAGATCGGACTGATCTGGATCGATGCGCACACCGACATGAACACTCCCGAGTCTTCTCCCAGCGGCAACGTGCACGGCATGCCCCTGGCGGCGCTCATGGGGCTTCCCCCGTTTGAACTCGGTAAGATCTACGACTTCTCGCCGAAAGTGCAGCCGGAGAATTGCGTGCTGGTCGGCATCCGCGACGTCGACAACTTTGAAAAAGAAAACATCCGCAAATCGGGAGTCGAAGTCTTCACCATGCGCGACATCGACGAACGCGGCATGCGCGCCGTGATGGAAGATGCGCTCCGCATGGCCGGAAACGGCACCGCCGGCTATCACGTCTCGCTCGATATGGATTGGATCGACCCCGAAGATGCGCCCGGAGTCGGCACTCCGGTCTGGGGCGGCGCCACCTATCGCGAGGCGCACCTGGCCATGGAAATCATCGCCGACCACGGGCGCATGACAAGTTTCGAAATCGTGGAAGTCAATCCCGTGATCGACGAACGCAACCAGACCGCCGATCTCGCCGTCGAGCTGGCGCTCTCGGCCTTTGGGAAGAAGATCCTCTAGGTATCAGGATGACAATTCGATAAACGGCTCGCGAAACTCCGGACTACTGCACGTCGGAAACTTTTCCGTTCATGAACGTGACTTTGATGTCCTTGTAAACATAAATCTGCTTGGCGCCAAGATTGATTTTCTTGTCCGGCTGGCCGATTGCCGCGACAACTTCATCGGTGGTTTGCCCTTTTTCAATCGACTGCGGCTCGGCCGGAGCAGCTTGTTGCTGCGCTTGTCCGCCGCCGCCGCCCTGGTTATTACCCTGATCGTTGCCGCCCTGCTGTCCGTTGTTGTTGCCTTGGTTGTTGCCCTGATCGCCGCCGCTGTCGTCGATGGCCAGGAGTCCAGCGATGGTGTCTTCCACCTGTCCGGCGCTCGCAGTGGCGAGCGATCCTTTGGCGAACTGGAAAATCACATCGGCCTTGTTGAACGTCGTCGGGCTGGTGTTGTTGCAGGAATCGCAGGCGACGATGCTAAACTTCACCTGATCCTTTTGCAGATCGACGGCGATCTTGGAGGGATAAACTTTTGTGCCCACCTGCATCAACGCGGTGGTTTGTGTCTTCCCAACTTTGTTCATAAGGGAGCCGAATCCCTTCGAAACCAGGGCATTGGGAGAATGAACCGTGCCATCCTGGTACTTGGTGGCCAGTGCGTTCGCGTCGCCGTAGGCAACGCTGAGAATGCCGCCCTTCTGGATCTTCAGAATGGTGCCCGCCTCGACAACGGCCGCGCCGTTCGAATCCGACCCCATCTTGACCGGCTTGTATTGCGCCGCCAGTTGCTCTTGCAGAGAAACCGCCTGGGCGCTGGCCAGCGACGGAACGATGATGGCCGCCAGAAGTACGACTCCCGAAATCACGGCGCGGAAACTTTGTGGCATGTAAAACCCTCCGGTTTAACGGCGCTCCGAAAGCGAGCGCTAACAAGGTCTGGTTCTTGACTACTGAAGAAGGGAGCGTCCGTTAAGGACGCTCCCTGGGTTTGGAATTGCAGTTCACCAACGATCTAACTTCCTAATTTCCGCCGCCCGCGACTTCCTGCTTAACCTGGGCATCGGTCTGATCGGCCGCCTGCTGCTGGTCTTGCAGAGTCTTGGCCGCAGAGGTGTCGGGCGGAGGAGGTGGCACATCGGAAGCCGTGGTTTTCGTGTCCGGCGACTTCGGCATACCGCTCGTACCCTGCTTCTTTGCCAGTTCCCCCAGGCCAGTGCTGAGTTGCTCCGCGAAGTGGTTTTGCATCTCCTGCAAGTCGTCTACCTTGACGGCCACGGTTTGGCCGGAGCCGCAATCCGACTTCTTGCTGGCCGAAACGCTGGCGTTGACCATGTTGTCGGCATCGGGAGTGTCGGTGAGCCGCGTGATGACGTCACCCGCGGTCAGCCCACATTCCTGCCCGTTTGAGACTACGGAGAGATCGCTGTCGACCACAAAGGTACGTCTTGCCGGATCGAGCGCGGGAGGAACTTCGCCGTTGCTGGCAGGCGCTGGCGCTTGACCACCGCCGGACCCGCCACTCTGCGCTTGTGCCTGTTGCGCCGCCAACTGTGCCTTCACTTCGTCGGCAATCGCTTGCTTGACTTCGGGGGTCATTGCCACCTGAGTCGAGCCGCCTCCACCGCCATTGGTCCCCTGAGACTGTTGATCGGATCCACCGCCTTGATTGCTGGCTCCTTCTCCGCCAGCGGCGACTTCCGCCTGCGCCGCATAGGCCGCTTGCAGGTTCGCCGCGATCAGATAGTCGGTCAACCAGAACGCCGGCGAAGCATACACGGGATATGGATTGAACCAGCCACCGTAGAAGCCATACCACGGCGCTCCTCCCCAACCCCAGGCGCCCACACCCCAGGCAATTGGCGAGGCCCACGGGTTATAGGCCCAGCCGTAGAAACCAGCGCCGTAGAAAGCCCCCGGATAGTAGCCGTAGTAGTTGACTCCGCCGTAGTAGTAGCCGCGATAGACTCCGGTCGAGTAGACGCCATTGTGATAGTAGGTGCGCGAATAATAGGAGTGACCGCCGCGATTGACATAGGACCGCTGCACGTATCCGCCATGGCGTCCTGTGTTGACGACGCGCGCTCCGTTGTGCGTGCCGACAACCGTGCGGCCGCCGTGGGCTCCATGCTCGATGTGCATGCCGTTGCGGTCGACGGAGCGAACCGATCCATCTTTACGAACTGTGGCGGATCCGCCACCTTTCAGAGAGACGTTCTTGCTGCCCGCCGGCTGATGATGGGCGGCATTGGCGCCGGCCGCACCATGATTGCCGGCGTTTGCAGCGTTGTGATTGGCACCCGCACCCCCGTGACCGGCTCCCGTCTGGGGATGGCTGGCGTTGGCGCCACCATGGTTCGCACCATTCGCACCGGGGCGATTGGCGCCCGCTTGGGTATGGGTGTTGGCGCCGGTGGTTCCGCGATTGGCCGCGTTACCTCCCGGCCCGCGATTGTTGGAACTTGCCCCGCCAGGACCTCGATTATTCGAGCTTGCTCCACCCGGCCTCTGGGTATTCCCGCCGGCGTGCTGCGCCGGGGCGTTATTGTGTTGCGCTGGGGCTGCGTGCGCCGGGGCTGCGTGCGCCGCGGGTGCCTTCGCTGCTGGAGCGGAAGCTTTTGGCGGTCCACTGGCCGCCGATAGCACTGCGGTGACTGCGAGAAGAATCAGCATTACGGACCATTTCTGCAGGACTTTCTTTGCTCGGATGCTCGATTTCATAGACCACTCCTGTGAGATGTGAAGCTCCTTACTAAAATCTAGCCCCCCAGCGGAAATCATCCGCAGCCAAACCCATTAGGATCCAGGCTGCCATCCCGCGCATGGGCTTCTTCGACGGGAGCTTCTTGGTCCGAGTGCCATAGGAAGGGCCGGGCACCGGCCTTCGAAGTTCCGATAATTTCACACCTGTCTCCCCCACGATGTCAAGCAAGCTTCGCCAAATTTGCGTTCCTCGTCTTGACCGCGCTTCAGCAACCTCGTGGTCACCTCCAAGGGTAACCGTGGTAATTGGGGAGTGTTCCGTCGTTTACCGATGGAGCTAATGAACCGCGATGCTACCCCATGCGAAAACTCGCTCCGTGCTTCTGGCTCTACTTGCCTTGACTGCCTTGGCGGCTGCGGAAAGCCCGCAGGATTCAGCGGATTTGCCCACCTATCGCAGCACCGCGTCGGAGGTGCGGGTGACATTCTTCGCCACGGACGAAAATAACCATGTGCTGGAAACTCTGACAAAAGCGGACTTCGCGGTCGTCGACGGCGAAACGGTGGTGCGCAACTTTCGCAGCTTCGCACGTTCCGAGGAGACCGCGCTCGACTTGGTTGTACTGGTGGACTTGAGCGCATCGGTGGCACCGCGCTTTCGTGTCGCCATCGGCGATGTGCTGCAACTGGTGGCGCGCGAGCAGCCTACGAGCGACGACAGGATCGCCGTTCTGTCTTTTGGCGGGACGCAAGACCATGGAGGCGCGTTCCGGCAGGCGTCGAGCATTCGGCCTGTCGTCCTCTGTTCGGGTGGATGCCATGCTTCCGACTCCATGGCCAAACTACAGGCGGCCAAGAGCGGCGGCTTGACGCCGCTATTCGACGCGCTGATCTTTGCCGCCGATTTCATCGCGCAACATCGCCGCGCCGGAGTCCAGCCGGTCCTGATTTTGTTCTCCGACGGGAACGACACCATCAGCGTGCATTCCGCCAGCGAAGCCCTGCGGGCGGCGCAGGGTGCTGGAACCATGATCTACGCCGTCGATCTTGGAAGTTCCCTGACCTCGGGCGGCAAGTTCTTGCAGCGGGTCGCCGATGGCACCGGCGGTCGCTATTTCTATCCCCGCTTCTCAGGGAACCAGGGCGCCGCAGCGCTGCTCAACACGGTGTTCGAAGATCTGCGCGCCTCCTACGTGGTCACTTACGATTTGCCCAGCCATCAGGCTGGATTTCATGCTCTTCGCCTTTTGCCCACGCACAATCTCAACCTTACATTCCACAGCCGAGGCGGGTACAACTACGAACCCAGCGATCGTTGATAAGCGACGACGGGGAAACCGTGATTGGGAAACCGCCGATTGGAGATTTATGAAGTCCACATTGCTTCTTGCGCTTGTCTTGACCGGTATCTCCGTTGCGTTCGCAACGCCGATCGGCATCTATCAGCAGGGAACCGTGGTGCGTATGCACATGGGCGACTGCCAGCTCATGCACCGGGGTTTCATGAACCAGTTCGGTCCTCCGCAGGCCGCCATGATCGAAGACAGTTGCCCGGAATACACGTTGGTGACCGATAAGGTTGTGTTGGTCATCGTGGGCAAGTCGTCCAGCCAACTTGTGCCGCTGGCGGAAACCATCGATTTTCGTTTCGAGAACAAAGACTTGGCGATTCGCGTGGACGACGCCCGCAAGGAATCAAAATTCTCGATCAAGGAGATGACATTGCGCTCGCGATGGGACCTTGTCCAGCAGCACATCGAGCAAGAACTCACGGCCCCGCCCCATACACCCGTGGACACATCGCTGGCCCGGGGGAACCGGCAGTAGCCGCGTCAGGTTCGGGGCATGGCCTCAAGTTGATCCACCACTAAGGGCACGAAGGCACACGAAGGCGTTGATTCATGCGTTCCTTTGTGCGATCTCGTGTCCTTCGTGGTTAGAGGACGCCAGCGGAACCAACACTGCGATTGACGGAACACAGGCCGAGCGCCAGACTGAAAGGTTATGGCGAAACTTCGGGTGGGTATCCTCTTTGGCGGACGCAGCGGCGAGCATGAAGTGTCGTTGCTGTCGGCGGCGTCGGTTCTGAATGCGATCGATCAGACGAAATATGAAGTGGTGCCGATCGGCATCACAAAAGACGGGCGTTGGCTTACGGCGGAACATGCCGAGAAACTATTGAAAGGCGAAAAGCACGCGGGCGAGGGCGCCCGCGCTACACAGACACCGCTTCGGGCGGGCGATCCGGAGGCGACTCCGGGAGCGGCCGTGCTGGCAGCGGGCGAGTCGGTCGTCGTTCCTCCCGAGCCGGCGCGACGCGAGGCCGGGCTGGCTCCGTTCCAGACCGATGCGAATCTGCGGCGCGCCGCCGACCGCGCGATCAATGTCGACGTGATTTTCCCCGTCCTGCACGGAACCTTCGGCGAAGATGGCACGATTCAGGGTCTGCTCGAACTGGCCGACATCGCTTACGTTGGCGCGGGCGTGCTCGGATCTTCCGCGGGCATGGATAAAGACGTGATGAAGTCCTTGTTTCGCGCGGCGAGATTGCCCATCGTCAAGCACGTGACGGTGCTGCGCAGCCGGTTTGACCGCGATCCGAAGAAAGTGCGGAAGCTGGTCGAGAGCAAGCTGAAGTATCCAGTGTTTGTGAAGCCCGCGAACCTGGGATCGTCGGTGGGAATCTCGAAGGCGCACGACGGCAAGGAACTCGGCCCGGCCATCGCCGAAGCCGCGAAGTTCGATCGCAAGATCGTGATCGAGGAAGGCGTTGGCGGAAAGAAACACAAAGCCCGCGAGATCGAGTGCGCCGTGCTCGGCAATGACGATCCGAAAGCGTCGCTTGCGGGAGAAATCGTTCCCTGCAAGGAGTTCTACGACTACGACGCAAAGTATCTGTCGGAAGGCTCCGAAGCCGTAATTCCCGCGAAGATCACAAAAGCGGAAATGAAAACCGTGCAGCGGCTCGCTATCGCCGCATTTCAGGCCGTCGATTGCACGGGCTTGGGGCGCGTCGATTTTTTGATGGATCCGAAATCGCGCAAGATCTTCGTCAACGAGATCAACACCATGCCCGGCTTCACCGCCATCAGCATGTATCCGAAGATGTGGGTGGCGTCGGGCGTGCCGTATCCCGAGTTGATTGACCGGTTGATCCAGCTAGGCATCGAACGCCACGAAGACAAGAAGCGAAATCAGTACAGCCGGTGAGTGCGTGCGCGGCTTTGACGTGATGAAGTGCGGCGACCCAGAACAAATCGTTTTCGGTAAAATAAATCCGCATGCCGTTTCCTATCAAAATCTGCGCCATCTGCTCCGAGGAGTTCGAACTGAGGCCCGACAAACCCGGCTTCGCCAATCGCTGTCCAGCTTGCAGCGAGCCCGAACAAGCCGACTCCACCTCCGGCCGCGCGCCAGCCGACGTCCCCAAAACCGACAAAGAAGGCAACGCAGCGCGGAAGCAAGCCATGCGCGACCTTCTTTACCGCAAGGACAGCTAATGCCCCCCCCCCACGATCTATTGGAATCAAGACTTTGCGGAGAAGTTGCCGCTAAAATCTTGAGCGGAATACACTTATAGGCAAAATATTGATAAATAATGAGTTATGCCATGCTCTTGCGGGGAGGCGAAAGGCGATTCCTTTAGAATCAATGAGTTGGCGAAATTCCGCTCGGGCGGTTCCAGGCAAAATATTGATGTCAAAGAACTTAACGCAGAAATCCGCAAAACTTGGCGGGTTTCAGCGACGGGCCCGTAGGGCCACCGAGTTACTCCACTTATTGATGTTAGTAAGTTGCCTTGTAACTACCATTATAGTTTGGGTTGTCAAGTGGGGAACTGTTTCCGCGACAGGTCAGCGCAAGGAGACGGAGCTGCTTAACGGGAATTAAGCCTCCCCGGCGTCTGCCCAACGTGCCGCAAGGTACGCGGCCAAGCGGCCAAGTGGTACTATTTCCCGCGTGGGGGATTCCGTTTGCGTTCCGAGTTCTGCGTCGGCCGTCCCAGCCGCGAGGGTTAGCTCGCGCCACTCTGCGCTTGTCCGCGTCACTCACTGGATCACCGCCCTATGCTTTCTTGCCCTGCTCGTCAGCGGCGGTGAAATTGTAATCTCTCACCCCCGCTTCTATTGGGGCGAGACCGGCAACGATTTGACTTCAACGTTGTTCAAACTGCCGATCCCGGCGTCGCGGAAATTGGTGCCGACGGGCTACGGGTTCGTACTGCCGGACCAGAATGGATGGAGCCGGTATCTTCATTTTCAATCCGCCTGGATTGTGGTTTTGACCGGCCTGCTGTACATAATCTTTGGATTCGTGACAGGGCACTTTCGAAAGAACTTGGCCCCCGATAAGGCCGAACGGTCGTGGCGGGCGTTTTCGATGGCGCTTGCCAGCCATTTGCGCTTCGAGCGGCCAAGTGAGGCGGAAGCGTGGTCGTATAACCTGCTGCAACGGCTCGCCTACCTGTTCGTGATCTTCGTTCTTTTTCCGTTCGTCATCTGGACAGGTCTGGCGATGTCTCCCGCTTTTGTTTCCGCAGTTCCGGCGGCCGTCAATGTGCTCGGCGGCCAGCAGTCGGCGCGCACACTTCACTTCTTCGTATCTCTGGCGCTCGTGCTCTTTCTGCTGATCCACGTTGGGATGGTGTGGTTTGCCGGATTCAGGAGCCGCATGCGGGCAATGATCACGGGCCGGGTTGCCAGTACGCACACGGAGCGCACATGAGCGGAATTTCTCGCCGCAAGCTGATCACCACCGGAATCGCCGCGGCGGCCGGCGTCGCGGGCCTGGGAGTCGCTGATCGCATGGCGCAGAAGTACGGGCTGGTTCCGCCCGATCACGGCGGAATCTGGGGTCTCGGCGAAACCCTGACCTACGCTTCGCAGCGCATGCTCACGAGGCACTCATTGGCTCGCGAGTTTACTCGGGACAAGATCTCGAAGCCTCCGTTCGCGAACGAACTTGCGCCCCCGAGTGAAGAGTTCAAGCGCCTGCAGGCTGGGCGATTCGCGGACTGGCGGCTCTCCATCGACGGTATGGTTGCCCGACCCGCATCGTTTTCACTCGACCAGCTTAAGAGCTATCCGGCCCACAGCCAGATCACGATGCTGCAGTGTGAGGAGGGCTGGTCGTACATCGCCGAGTGGATCGGCGTGCCTCTCTCACAAATCCTGCAGGCGGTGGAAGTCCACCCGCAAGCCAAGTATGTTGTCTACTTCTCGATCGAGCCCGACTGGTGGGATAGCGTTGACATGGCCGACGCTCTGCATCCTCAGACTTTCCTCGCCTATGGGCTCAACGGCGATGAACTCCCAGTGGGGAATGGCGGGCCGCTTCGCCTGCGGGTGCCTCGACAGGTCGGATACAAGAGCGTGAAGTTCATTACCCACATGACGGTCACCGACAATCTGAAAACTTTCGGCAAGGGTCTGGGCTCGGCGTCTCCCGAAGGAGGCTATGCCTGGTACGCGGGCCTCTGACAGGTTGGGTTCAGGGTGTCGGTAGTGGTGCACTTTAAAAAGCAAGCGATCAGAAAGTGGAATTACTGCTGCCAAAAGCAGGTCCTTCGCTCCGCTCAGGATGACAAGACTATTGGAGATGACGTCACCGGCAGTGAAAATGCGCTTGACAGACCAATCGGTCGGTAATAGTATCTGTATCCAAGTTTGCTCTTCATTGAGCAAATCGGAATTTCATGCAGAGTGGCTGAGGGACGAGCCCTAGGACGCCACGGCAACCGGAATGAGATCATCTATCTCAATCGCAGGTGCCAACTCTCGCCCGGTAACGGGGACCATGAGATTCGGGTACGCGAAAATTTGATTCGCACTTCCCGAGCCTCTTTTCCCATTTTTTGGAAAAGGGGATTTCTATTCAGTGGGGTATTTTTACCCGGCTCGTCCCGCAGTCACAGAAAGAAGCAGCAAGATGGGAACGAGCACGTACGAACTCCGCTGCCGCGAATGCGGCAAAACTTGGGGCAATCAGCCCCGCAGTATCTGCGAAGACTGTTTCTCGCCGCTCGAAATCACCTACGATTACGATTCGCTTCGACCGCGCATCTCGCGCGAACTGTTTGCCTCGCGTGCTCCGAATATTTGGCGCTATCGCGAGTTGCTGCCGCTGCCGGCGGGCTTTCAGCCGTCGCTGCCCGTAGGGTTCACCCCGCTGGTTGGCGCGCCGCGACTGGGCGCGAAGATTGGATCGCGACGGCTGCTGATTAAGAATGACGCCGTCTGCCTGCCCACGTTGAGTTTCAAAGACCGCGTGGTCGCCGTGGCTTTGGCGAATGCTCGCAGCTTCGGCTTCGATACCGTCGCTTGCTCTTCCACGGGCAATCTGGCGAATTCGGTGGCTGCGCAGGCGGCCCGCGAAGGATTGAAAGCCTGGATCTTCATTCCATCCGATCTCGAGCCGGCGAAGATTCTGGGCACGCAGGTGTTTGGCGCGGAGCTGGTGCGCATCAACGGCAGCTACGACCACGTCAATCGCCTGTGCTCGCAGATCGCCGATGAACCTCTTTCCGGCGAACGCGGCTGGGGATTCGTGAACGTGAATCTGCGTCCTTATTATGCTGAGGGATCGAAGACGGTGGGCTATGAAATCGCCGAGCAACTCGGCTGGCGCTTGCCCGATAACATCGTGGTGCCGATGGCTGGCGGATCGCTCATCACGAAGATCAAGAAGGCGTTTGATGAGCTGATTCTGCTCGGGCTGGTCGATCCAAAGCCGGTGAAGTTTTTTGGCGCGCAGGCTTCGGGGTGCTCGCCGATTTCGACGGCGATCAAGCAGTACAGCAGCGAGATCGAACCGCAGCGTCCGAAGACGATTGCACGGTCGCTGGCGATTGGCAATCCGGCCGATGGGCATTACGCTTTGAAGGCCATCACTAAGAGTGGTGGATGGGCGGAAGACGTTTCCGATCCCGAAGTGGTCAGCGGCATTCAGTTGCTGGCCGAGGCGGAAGGCATCTTCACCGAGACGGCGGGCGGGGTAACGGTGGGCACGGCGCGCAAGTTGATTCAGCAAGACCGCATTCTGCCGGATGAGACGACGGTGCTCTGCATTACGGGCAACGGACTCAAAACCACCGACGTTCTGGCGGATCAATATCAGGCGGAAACACCGATCGCTCCGAAGCTGGCGGAGTTCGAGGCTTATCTGGCGGCGAAAGCGGGGGCGTTGCCGGCAGCGGTTGCGGCGGCTTCGACGGCGGCGTTTGCTTAGAAACGGTCGTTGGTCGCTAGTCGCTGGTCTTGGGGGCACAAACGCTTCCGGACTTTGATCGTGGGGCGGGTTTCTAACGACTCGCGACCGATGACCGACGACGGATTCATCGTTTTATTTTTGGGCGATATGCCAGGAGGTTTTTATGAGCATCACGGTTCAAATTCCCACCGCTTTGCGGCGGCTTACCGCTGGAACGCCGCGCGTTGTTTGTTCGCCAGCCAACCTCAGCGAGCTGTTTTCGGAACTCGACTCGCAGTTTCCCGACCTGAAGCCCCATCTGCGGGATGAAGCGGGAGAGACGCGGCGGTTCCTGAATATTTATGTGAATGAGGAAGACATACGCTTTCTGGGCGGTGCGTCGTATGCGTTCCAGGACGGCGATGAGGTGCTGCTGGTGCCTTCGATCGCGGGCGGGTCGCAGTAGCTCCACAGCAGCTTGTGATCCTGCGGTTCCCAAAACCGCTTGCCTGCATCGGTTGAGTACCTTCGCACAATATCTGCCGCGCTCGCTTCCGAGGTTCCGTAGCTCCGTGGTATAATCTAACCAAACGGTTAATTCTATGAAGGCATCGGTCGCACGGAGCGGCGAAAGCGCGCGCTCTCGCGCTGGCAAGCGCTCTGGGACTCCGCGCGTAGGAAGTCATCGTTTGGGGACTCGCGGGCGTCCGGAAGAGAGCCGGGCGGCGATCTTGAAAGCGGCGGTGGCGGAATTTGCCGAGTACGGGATCGCGGGAGCGCGGACGGATGCGATCGCGCGGGCGGCGCATGTCAACAAGGCGCTGCTTTATTACTATTTCAAGGACAAAGACGCGCTCTACGAAGCGGTGATGGACCATGTGTTCGGCGGGCTGCGGGCACGGGTGATGCCGGTGCTGGAAAGCGAACTGGCTCCGCGGCAGAAGATGCTGGAATATGTGGCGGCGTATTACGACTACATCGCTGCAAACCCGCGGTTTCCGCGGGTGGTGCAAGCGGAGTGGATGCGGCCGGGCGCGGGATCGTCGCGCATGCAGCGCGTGGCTCGGGAACATTTCCGTCCGATCTTTGAGAAGGTGGCTGGGGTTTTGCGGTTGGGGATTGAAGCGGGGGAGTTCAGGGCGGTGGATCCTATCGATTTTCTGCCTTCGGTGGCGGCGATAATAGTGTTTTACTTTAGCGCGGCGCCGGTGATCAAAGCGCTGGCCAAAGTGGATGCGTTGTCGGAATCGCGGATTCGGGAGCGGCGGGCTTTTGTGCTGGATTTTATTTCGGCGGCGCTGTTTCGATGATTGCCGCACCTTCGCTCGGCTTGGACGGGCGGGGCGCCCGTCCCCACACAACCTGTTGCATGGAGATTGGCGATGAATGCTCGGAATAAATTTCTGATTGTTTTGGCGATCATTCTTGCGATCGCCTCGGGGTACTACTTTTTCTCGACTCCCAGCGGGAACGATCTGGTTTTGGTGGGGACCGTGGATGCAAACCAGATCGTAGTGAGTCCGCAGATCCAGGGGCGGATCTCGAAGCTGCTGGTGGAGGAAGGGACGCAGGTCAAGCAGGGAGATTTGATTGCTTTGCTGGACCCTTCGGAGTTGGAAGCGGAGGAGCGAGCGGCGGCGGCTACGATCACGAGTTTCCGGTCGCAAGTGAGCGCGAATGAATACACGCAGAAGTCGACAAAGGGATCGACGACGAGCGATGTGTCGAACGCGCAGGCGAAACTGCAATCGGCGCGAGCGCAACTGGCGCAGGCCGAAGCCACTCTGACGCGAGTGGAGAGCGACAGCCGGCGGACGATCGGATTGGCGCAGGCGGGCGTGGCGTCGGATCAGGACCGGGTGCAGGCGGAAATGAACCTTAAAGCGCAAGAGGCCAGCGTGCAGTCGCTGAAGGATCAGGTAACGGCGGCGCAGGCGGACTTCGATTCGGCGGTAGCGCGGACGAACCAGGCGACGGCGGCGCAGAGCACGGTGGCATCGACGCGGGCGCAGGTGGAGAACGCAACGGCGCAGTTGAAGGAAAGCGAAGTCCGGCTGGGATATACCAAGATTTATTCGCCAGTGACCGGGACGGTGCTGGTGCGGGCGGCGCGGGAAGGGGAAGTGGTGAGCGCGGGACAAGCGATCGTGACGGTGGTGGATTTCAGCGACACTTGGGCCTTTGCGGCGATTCCGGAAACCGACGCCGATCATATCGGACTGGGAGACACGTTGCGCGTGCGGCTGCCAGGCGGAACGGTGGTTTCGGGGAAAGTCTTCTATAAGGCGGCAGAGGCGGATTTTGCCACGCAGCGCGATGTGGGGCGGCGGAAGCGGGATATACGGACGATTGCTTTGAAAGTGCGGTTGGAGAATCCGAAGGGAGCGTATGTGCCCGGGATGACGGCGGAAGTGTTGATTAGTCCGCAGCAGTTGAAAGGGAGTTAGAGAGCAGGTTTCAAAGTTTCAAGGTTTCAAAGAACAGAGACACATTTATGGCTGAGAACTCGAATAAGCCGAACGGAAGCGCCGCGAACGGCGGGAGTGTTGCGGCGTCCGAACTTAGCCTGCGGAGCCAGATCGCGGCGGACGCTTCCAACGCGATTGAAGTCGACCACATCGTGAAGAAATACGGGGATTTCACGGCGGTCGACGATATTTCGTTTGCGGTGAAGGACGGAGAAATCTTTGGACTGCTGGGGCCAAATGGAGCGGGGAAATCGACGCTGATCCGGATGATGACCACGCTGATTCCGATTACATCGGGCACGGCGCGGGTGGCGGGACACGACGTGGCGCGCGATCCGAATGCGGTGCGGCGGACGATTGGAGTGATTCCGCAGGCTTTGACCAGCGATCTGGATTTGACGGTGGAAGAGAATCTCAATATTTACGCCAAGCTGTATGACGTTCCGGCGAAGCGGCGCAAGGAAGCGATCGACGAGTTGCTGGAGATGGTCGATCTTACGAAGTGGCGGGACGCGCAAACGAAGACACTGTCAGGCGGGATGCGGCGGCGGTTGGAGATCGCTCGGGGGCTAGTGCACAGTCCCAAGATTTTTTTTCTGGATGAACCCACAACCGGACTCGACCCCGTGTCGCGCGTGGCCGTGTGGGAGATGCTGACGAACATTAAGGCCAAGCGTCAACTTACGATTTTGATTACCACGCATTACATGGACGAGGCGGACCGGCTTTGCAACCGGATTGCGATTGTCGATCACGGAAAGCTGGTGGCTTTGGATACTCCGGAGGCGTTAAAGGCCAGCGTGCCGGGATCGAATGTGATTGAAGCACAGTTTGAACATGCGCCGGCCGATTGGGAAGAGCGACTGCGGGGATTGCCGGGGGTGACGTCGGTGCAGGACGAGAGCGGGGGGATGTTCCGAGTGCTGACGGACAACGGGTCGGGCACAACCACGGATCTTGTCGAGATGGCGGTAGTGTTGGGAGTGGGGTTGAAGACGCTGACGGTGCAGAACACGACGCTCGACGATGTGTTTGTGCACTACACGGGGAGGCAGTTGCGCGATGAACTGGTGAAGGCGCACGCGTTTGTGATGCCGCCGAGTCCGGGGTTGCGGCCATGAACCGGATGATGGCGATTATCGAGCGCGAGATGCGGAAGTTTTTCCGGTCGCCGGCGCTGATGTTCGCGTCGATGGTCTTTCCGCTGGTGCAACTGATCGTGCTGGGCAATGCGTTTGGCGGCAAGATCCGCGACGCGAAGATGGGCGTGGTGGATGAGGACCATGGGACACAGGCGATCCGGATCAAGGAAGCGTTCGATGCGGTGCGGGCAAATATGCGAACGTTTGTCACGATCCCCTACGACAACGAAGTGCAAGCGCGGGAGGACGTGCGCAACGGGAAGATTCAGGGAGCGGTAATTATTCCTCCGCAGTATTCGAAGATGGTGTACGAGAAAAACCATCCGCGCATCGCATTGATCGTCGACAACAGCGACAATTTCATGAGTTCGACGTTTGAGTCTGAAATGGCCGACCTTACGAACGCATTGAATCAGCCGGACGTGACGCCTCGGTTGCTGCAGCAGACGGCGCTGGAGGTGGTGGAACTCTATCCGTATATCGAGTACATGAAGTATCTGTTGCCGGGTTCGATCACGCTGGCGATGTTTGTGTCGGTGATGATCGGTGGCGGGATGTTGTATATCGACGATAAGGCGCGCGGGGTGCATGAGGGGTACTTAGTAACTCCAATTAGTAAGGCCGAGCTGGTATTTGGGCTGATCGGGGCCGGAGCAATCAAGGCGGTGATGACTGGGGTGGTGATTACCGTGGTCGGGTCGCTGCTGGCTGGCGTGGGGACGATCTTCAACCCGGGTACGATCGTGGGACTGGTGGTAATGATCGGCCTGACTTCGGTGGCGCTCAATTCGATGATGTTCCTGTTGATGGTGCGAATCGAGGATCCGCTGGTGCCGCGCGCGATGTTTGGAATTCTGAATACGCTGCTGTTTTTTCCTAGCGGAGCGATTTATCCGATACAAGCATTCCCGGCGTGGTTGCAGGCGATTGCCAAGGTAGATCCGTTTACGTTTGCGGTGCATGGATTCACCTGTTTGCTGCTGAAGGAAACGGGGTTGACGGCGATTGTTCCGGACATGATCTATTTGTCGATCTTCGCCGTGGTAACGCTGGCGCTGGCGGTGCCGTTGTTTAAGCGGACCCTGTAGACCGGTCCACCGCCTAGACGCCAAGGGGAAAAATCAAAAACTTAATCACAGGGGAGACGGGGAGCACAGGGGAGATCTTGTGCTCCTAAGTACGCTACGGGATCTGTGGCGAGGCCGGGGTGCGCTCGGGGTGGGCGAATGGGATGGGGCGGGGAGAATTGGCGGACAGGCTGAAAACGAGGTTGGTAGTCAGTGAACGAGTTTGCAATGGGCCTCCGAAGCGAAGGTGGGTGCGGACGGTGGAACGGACATTGAGGCGAAGCCAGATGAAGCATCCGATACGGCTGAGGTGAACTTGCTCGGGGCTTAGCCGCGCGGTGTAACTGGAGGTGATGCGAGCCATTTCTGCCAGGTCGTTCATGGGGCCGAATTCAGCGTCGCTCGGCCGGGGCAGTTGGCGCATGGCGTCGAGTTGATGGGCAATCCTCTTGCGTCCAGCAACGCAGGGCTGAGTGCGGCAGTCGAGAACTCTCTCGATGGCATAGAGAGCGGCGTGGTCGACGCGCTCTCCGAAGGCGAGGTAGAGAGTGTTGGTCGAAGCGACATAGTTGATGGGAAGCATCTGGAAAGCTTCGAGGATGGGCAGCGGAATGCTGCCCGGGCTCTGAATCGTGGAGGGATCGAAGGACGAGGCCACGGGGCATCCCCATTGCAGGGCGAGGGCGGTGGTGACTTCCTGTTCCGAAGCAAAACCGAGTTTTTCGATCCAATCGCCGATTTTTCCGTAACGGGCGCGGCGCTGGGCTTCGAGGGCGGCGCGCACTTCGAGGTAGGTTAGCTTGCCGCGAGCCACCATGAGGAGGCCGAGGGGAATGCGGTGGGGCGGCGGCGGCGACGGAGCCAGGGTACGCAAGCGAGAAAGCTGGCCGATCAAAGCAGTTTCCAGGCATTGCGGCCGGCAATAGAAGACGCCCTGGAGGAAAGTTCCGCTGGGACGGCGACGTTTGCGGAATCGCTGCCAGAGCGAGTGCGGGCCGGCGCAGGACGCAAGCGCGCACGGTGGATCGGCGGATTCCTGGTTGCGGGTTTTGATCCAGTTGGCGGTCCGGATTAGCGGCTTGAAAAAGTCTGGCATCGGACAGTCCTCCGATAAGAGAAGATCATTGCGCTTCGTGCGTGTGAGACTCTCGGCTCTCCGGCATCAGATCTCAGTCAAACCCTCAACCTAGAGTGCGCGGAGAGCCAGAGTACGCGGAGAGGTTTTGCAAGCCGATTTCCTGTGTAAATCTCAGCGAGCTCTGCGTTCAAACTCTTGACCTCATTGACTCTGGGCGCGGACAGCCCTCAACCGGGCGCTCCGGCGGCAGGCGCGGGATCGACTACGCCAGTGATGCGCAATCCGTATTTGCCGTCGACGACGACGACTTCGCCCTGGGCGATGAGGCGTCCGTCGAGCAGCAAGTCCACGGGCGAGTGGAGCTTGTTGTCGAGTTCGACTACGACTCCGGCGCTGAGGGCAAGCACATCGCGCAGCAGCATGCGGCGGCTTCCGAAACGAAGTTTGACGTCGAGGCCGACATCCATGAGGCGGCGGTAGCTGGACGATGGAGGGGCCTGGGGCAAAGACGATTCTTGCGGACGCTCCGCCGGCTGATCTCGCGGCTGAAGCTCCGCGGCGAGGGCTGGGCTGACCTGAATTTCGAAGGCGATGATTTCATGGGCGGTCGGCGAGCCGGCTGCGGCTGCGTTCGCGGTTTGGAAGCAGACGATGGCGTCCGAGGACCAGGAGGGCGCGGCGGAGGCGGAGAGATGAAGCTGCACTTCGCCGCCGGCGCTTGGTGCGAGAGCGGTGGCAGCAAGGCCGGCGACCTGGCGCAGCAGTTCCTCCAGGGCTTCCTTGCTTTCCGCCGAGATGGATTCGGCCGAAGGGGCTTCCGTCGCGGTCTCGGCGGCGTCGGTTTCACCAAGGAACTTCCGGGCGAGGCTGGCGCCGGAGGCAACCGGCAGACGCAAGGTCATTTCGCCCCGGATGGCGCCTCCGGCCACGACCGTGTACCAGAGATCGGAATCGGCGGCGGGCAGGGGTTGGTTGGAGAATTCGAAGGTACCGGGTTTTCCCGAAACCTGAGAAAGCAAATCTTGCAGACAGGTTTTCCAGGCTTCGCACCAGTGGCGAAATTCGATGCGGAGTTCGGGCGCCGGATGGTTCGCGGCGGCGTTGGCTGTGTCCGTCATATTTTCACCTGCATCGTTTCACCCTGCATCGCACCAGGACGTGTTTCCCGACTCATGGTGCCCCCGCGGTGGAAGCGGAAGTCTTGAGCGAGAGGACGCGAGCAGCGCGGCAAGCGTTGACCCGCACCGGACTAGCGGAACCGAGCGGCACATCCTCCACGGCCAGAGCGGCCGGCTCGGAGGCGTTTCGGGAAAAGGGAAGCAACTGGCCGGGCGCGAGGTTGCTGAGTTTCTCCAAGGGCACTTGCAGGCCGGGCATGGAGAGTTCCACCGGGAAGAAGCACTGGAGAAGCCTTTTCTGAATTTGCCCACGGGCTTCGGCGGGGCTGCGGCGGCGTTGGTGGCTGAAGTCGGCCGACATTTTTCTGAGCAGCGCGTTCGAAACCACGGCCGGGACGGCGAGGTTGAGGGTGCCGCGGGTTTCCGCCATTTTGATTTCGAAGCTGAGGCCCAGATTTTTTTCTTCGGGGGGCATCAAGCGCTGCGTTTGCAGGATGGGCTGGCGCGCGCCGAAATTAAATTCCAGCGCAATCGCGTTCCAGCTGTTTTGCAGTTCGCGAAGCATGATGCGAACGATGCCTTCCAGAACCTGTTCTTCGATTTCGGTGAGGTCGCGAGCGGCCGCGCTGTGCGTGCCTTCCCCTCCCAGCAAGATGTCGATAAGGGGAAAGGCGATGGCCAGATCGAGCTGGAGGACGGCGATGGCGCCGGCGGGGGCGAGATCGCAGGACGCAAGGTAGGTTTGCTCCGGGATGCGCTGCAGGAACTCGCGAAAGGTGAGGTGCTCGGCGGAGACCAGACTGACGCCAAAAGCGATGCGCAGATATCCGCCAATGGCGGTGGCGAGGTTGCGGGCAAAAGCTTCATGGAGCTGATTGATGGCGCGCAACTGGTCGCTTCCGATCTGTCCCGCCTGGCGGATGTCCCAGGGCTGGACAACGGGGCCGGTGGCGCCGGCGGAGGCATTGCCGGCGCGCGCGGCGCGTACCATCTCATCGATTTCCTGCTGGTTCAGAACCTTTTCCATTGCGTGCTCCCGCGTGTCGAATCATTCCATCGGAACCACCCTCCGCCAATTTCCTAGGTGCTGCCCGCGGCTTTGCCTCGGGCGGCGGCGGGCGCGGTCAGGAAATTGAGCCGGGCACGCAGCCGGACCATCGCCAGGGAATGAATCTGCGAGACGCGCGATTCGCCAATGCCGAGCGCGGCTCCAACTTCCTTCATGGTGAGTTCTTCGTAGTAGTAGAGCGCCAGCACACGCTGTTCCTTTTCCGGCAATTCGGAAACTGCCTGCTCCAGCAATTGCTTCGTCTCCGAGCGCAGGCACTGAAAAAACGGCGTCTCCTCGGGTTTCGCGGGAATGTAATCGGTGAGGTTCTCCTCTTTGCCGTCGCGCGGCGACTCGACGCGCAGGCTGCCGATTTCGAGACCGTCGAGCTCGGCGAGCAGCGCTTGCAGTTCACGCAGGCCGATCCCCATCTCCTGGGCGAGCTCATGTTCGTCGGGCGCGCGTCCGAGTTTGCCGGAAAGTTCGGCAAAGGCGGAATCGACCAGGCGGCCTTTGCGGCGCAATTCGCGCGGACTCCAGTCCAGTTCGCGCAGGCTGTCGAGAATGGCGCCGCGGATGCGGAACTTGGCATAGGAGCTGAACTGCACCTGCTTGGACAGATCGAACTTATTGAGGGCATCGATCAGTCCGACTACGCCGGCGTGGACGAGATCCTCGAAGGGCACGTGGCGGGGCAGCCGCTCGTGAATGCGGCGCGCGATGTAGCGGACCTGCGGTAGCTGTTCCGTCAGGATGCGATCGCGTTCGGCATCGGTCTGCACCCGCTGATAGGCTTCGGCGGCATGGTTGGTCATGAGAATGGCCTGCTTTCGTTAAGTCGTTGTTAGTCGTCGGTCGTTAGTCGTTTGCTCCTGCTTATCGTTTGCATCCGATGCACCGAACGACTGACGACTCACGACCAACGACGTACTCCAATGGATAGCGACCTTTTTTCATCGCAGCTTTCATCGGACCGTACCCAGCGACTGCACGGGAACCATGGGAGGAATTTCCAGGGGAGAGAGCACAACAACTTTGGGGAGGAAGGGTTCGAGCAGGCGGCGCAGATGAAAACGCGCGGGCGTGCCGCAGAGCAGAACCGGCGCGGTCTGGGCTACCTGCTCTCCCGCCAGCTGGCGCAAGCCATCGAGGATGCGGCGAACGAATGAGGGCTGCAAACCAGAGGGCTGCAATCCCGTGCCGGTCGCGGGCGGCGCCTGCGGGTTGAAGGCGCGGCTCAGTTCTTCTTCAATGCTGTGATCGAGCGTGAGCACGCGCAGGCCGCCGTCGTCGGAGAGCAGCGGGCGGACGAGCGCGCGGCCCAGACCCTGGCGGGCCGCCTCGACCAGCATTACCGGATGCTTGTTAGTAGCGGCGGCGTCGAGCAGCGTTTCCAGGATGCTGGGCAGGTCGCGAACCGAAACCTGCTCGCGCAGAAGTTGCTGCAACACTTTTTGCACTTCTCCGAGGCTGAGTATCTTGGGAACCAGTTCTTCGACCAGCTTGGGGTGGCTTTCACTGAGCCGGTCGAGCAGGCGCTTGGTTTCCTGCCGGGTCAGCAATTCGTAGGCGTGCAGACGGATCACTTCGGCGAGGTGGGTGGAGAGGACCGAAGTCTGGTCGACGACGGCATAGCCGGAGGTCAGCGCCTGCGATTCCAGGGCCCGGTCAATCCAAAGCGCGGCGACGCCGAACGCGGGCTCGCGGGTCGGCGTTCCGGCCAGCGGGGGCGGGTTGAGTTCGGAGCTAATGGCGAGGACCTTATCTTCGAGCATTTCCCAGCGGGCGATTTCGACGCCGCGCAGCGAGATGACATATTCACGCGGTTTGAGGCGGACGTTGTCGGTGATATGAATGGGTGGAACGATGAAGCCGAGCTGCACGGCCAGCGAGCTGCGCAGTGCCTTGACGCGGGCGAGCAGCTGTCCGCCTTGCTGCACGTCGACCAAGCCGACCAGGGCATAGCCGACTTCGAGTGAGAGTTCGTCGAGTTTGAGCAGATCTTCGATGGAGTCGGACTTGGCGGCCTTCTTGTCTTTCTCGCCCGTGGCGGCGGGCAGCGCGCCCGGGTCGGCAACTTCGATGACCCTGCCGTCTTTGTCTTTCAGGGGCTTGGGCAGGCGCGCGGCGAGCAGCAGGACGACGCCGGCAATGGCGAGGAAGGAAACCTTCGGCAGCCCGGGGATGCAAGCGAGCGCGACCATAACGCCGGCGGCGATCTGCAGCGAGCGCCGTCGCGACAGCAGTTGCGTGCCGAGATCGGCGGAGAGGGTGGCGTTCGAGGAGGCGCGGGTCACCACCATGCCTCCCGCCATCGAGACCAGAAGCGAAGGGATCAGGGTGACCAGGCCGTCGCCGACCGTGAGCACAGTGTAGGTCTTGAGCGCCTCGCGAAAGGGGATGTCGAGTTGGAAGACTCCAATGAGAAAGCCGGCCAGGATGTTGATGCCGGTGATCAGAATGGTAGCGATGGAATCGCGCTGGTTGAAACGCGCGGCGCCGTCCATGGCCCCGTAGAACTCGGCTTCGCGGGCTGTTTGTTCGCGGCGGGCGCGCGCCTGATGTTCGTCGATGAGTCCGGCATTGAGGTCGGCGTCGATGGCCATCTGCTTGCCGGGCAGCGCGTCGAGAGTGAAGCGCGCGGTGACTTCGGCGGTGCGCACCGCGCCGTGGCTGACCACGATGTACTGGATGGCGATGAGGGCAATGAAGAGAACGAACCCGACGATGTAGTTGCCGCCGACGACGAATTGCCCGAAGGCTTCGATGACGCGTCCGGCGGCCCCGGCGCCTTCGTTGCCGTGCAGCAGGATGCGGCGGCTGGACGCGAGGTTCAGTGACAGGCGGAACAAGGTGAGCAGAAGCAGCAGGCTGGGGAAAACGGAAAACTGCGCCGGGCGAAGGATCTGCAGCGCCGAGAGCAGGACCAGCACGGACGCGGCAAAACTGGTGGCGAGCAGGAGATCGAGCGCCATGGCCGGCAACGGCACGAGCATGACGAACACCAGGCTGACGGCGGCGATGGGAACGATCCATTCGACGAATTGATTGCGGGTGAGAGGTCCGGGGGCGGCGGCGGGGGTAGGCATCAGCGGCGTCCTCTTTTTTCTGCGGCGGCGGCGGCGGCGCGGGCGCGAGCCTCGGCGCGGTAGACGGCCGCCAGAATTTCGGCAATGACGGTATAGAGTTTCGCGGGAATGCTCTGTCCCACCTCGACGGTGCGGTAGAGGGCGTGCGCGAGCGGCTTGTTCTCAACCATGGGAATGTTTTCCCAGCGCGCGATTTCCTTGATCTGCGCGGCCAGCAGGTTGCGTCCCTTGGCGACGACGATGGGCGCGGGCAGATCGGGGCGATATTCGAGCGCGACGGCGTAGGCGGTGGGATTGGTGATGACCACGGCGGCGCGCTTGGTGTCCGCGAGCATGCGGCGGCGGCGCACCTGGCGCTGCAGCCGCCGAATGCGGCCTTTGATGATGGGATTGCCTTCCGTTTCCTTGTATTCGTCTTTCATTTCCTGCCGGCTCATTTTCAGTTCGCTCGAAAGGTGCTGGCGCTCGAAGAAGTAGTCGAGAACCGACCAGAGAAGAAGCACGAGAGCGGATTTCCAGGCGACTTCGAAAACGCGGCTGCCGGCAAAGCCAAGCATGGCGTGCGCCGAGCGGCCCGGGAGCGCCATGAGCAAAGGCCAGTCGCGGCGCAGGCAGCCGACCGATACATAGGCGACGGCGGCGGCGGGCAGCAGAGACTTGATCAGTCCGCGCAGCGCGGTAATCGAAAACAGTTGGCCGAGCTTGGCCGCCGGGCTCATGCGTGAAAGGTTGGGCGCGAGCGAGGTGGGAGCGAAGACCAGGCCTCCCTGCGCCAGCGCGGAAGAGAGCGCGGCCACCCATCCCAGGGCCAGCGCCGCGCCCACGGCGACGAAGAGTCCGGAGTGGCTCCAGACCGGAGGCAGCGCATCCATGCGCAGATTGCCGGAGATGGCGCCGTCTTTCATCGAAAATTCGAGGCAGTCGCGAAAAAAGCCGCGCCAGGCCAGAGGAAAGCTCGACAGCAGGGCAAAGAGAACGAAGACGGCGGCCATGCCGGAAGCGGCGCCGATGAGATCGCGGCTGCGCGCGACCTGTCCTTTTTCGCGCGCCTTCTGGCGCCGCCGCGGAGTTGCCTGTTCGGTCTGGTTGGCTTCGGCCATAAATCAGCTCTCGGTTCTCAGTTGTCAGTTCTCAGTTTTCGGTTCGCAGTGAGTCAGTGCGCGAGTTTCAGAATCCTTTCCGAGGCGTCGAGGGCACGGCCAAAGCGGGCATCGAAGAAACGCGGCCAGAGGGCAACTCCCCCGCACAGCAGCGCCAAGCCCAAAAGATTCTTGATCGAGATGCCAACAAACAGAACGGGCAATTGCGGCGAAGCCTTGCCGATAAAACCAAGCGCGGCATCGGCAAACAAGCTCGCGACCACGACCGGCGCGGCGATCTGCAGACCGGCCACAAACATGCCCCCGGAAAATTCGAAGAGCGCGTGCACTGCCGGCCAGGTAAGAGAAAAGTGGCCGGGCGGCAGATACTCGAAGCTGCGCCCGAGTCCACGCAACAGCCAGTGTGGGACGCCGAGCTGAAGAAAGAGCAGGAGCACGATCAATTCGTAGAAAGTGGAAAGTACTCCGGAATCGGCCTGACTGTTGTCGGGATTCATGAGGCTGGCGAGGGAATATCCCATCTGCACGCCGCATACCTGACCGGCAATCTGTCCGGCCTCGAAGATGAGCTGGAGGGTCAATCCGAGAAGGAACCCAATGGCGAATTCGCCGGGCAAAATCACGAGGAGCGCGGCCGGGGAAATCGCGGCCGGAGGCGCGGGAACCAGCGGCGCCATGAACGCGGTGAGCAGAAAAGCGAGTCCAACTTTGACGCGAGGGGGGACAGCGGCGCTGCCGAAGAAGGGCGCAACCACCAGCAGGCCGGTGACGCGCGACCCGGCGATCATCCAGGCAGCGACGGTGCGCTCGAGGGGCAGGGCAAACGGCATCGCTATGGGCATCTGGAGCACAATTACCTCAACCGCGACAAACTACAGATCCCTCGCTGCGCTCGGGATGACAATTTCTTACTTCGCCATCGATTCATCGGACAAAAGGGTGAAAGTCGGACCACAGGCCGATGGTGAAAAACATCAGCTTGCGCAACATCCAGGGAAACAACACGAGGATGGCCCCCGCCATCACCGCCAGACGCGGCACGTGGGACAAAGTCTGATCCTGCAACGAAGTCAGCACCTGCGCGACATTGACGAGCAAGCTGACGAACACCGCGATCAACAGCAGCGGCGCGCCCATCAGCAGAGCCATCTGCAGGGTGTGGCGGAACAGCGCGACAACTTGTTCTGTGCCCATACGCGCCTTTCAGGAAAAACTCCGCATCAGGGAACCGATGAGCAGGTTCCAGCCGTCGACCACGACGAACAAAAGAATCTTGAGGGGGGTGGAAATAATGACCGGCGGCAGCTGCATCATGCCGATCGATGTGGTGATGGCCGCGGTCACCAGATCGATGACGATAAAGGGCAGAAACAGAGCGGCGCCGATGCGAAAACCGACCTGCAGCTCGCTCAGGAGATAGGCGGGCGCGACGATGCGCATGCCGAGATCCTCCGGACGCGCCGGACGCGGCTCGTGCGCCAGTTCGACGAAAAGCGCGAGGTCTTTTTCGCGGGCGTATTTCAGCATGAAATGGCGCATGGGTACGATTGAGCGATCGAGAGCCGCCATCATGGTGATGTGTCCGGCGTCGAGCGGGACCACGGCATCGTTGTAGATGGCGGCGCCCACCGGCTGCATGAGGAAGAACGTGAGGATAAGCGAAAGCCCGATGAGCGTCTGATTGCTGGGCGTGGTCTGGGTGCCGAGCGCCTGGCGGAGAAAATGAAAGACGATGAGCAGGCGCACGAACGGAGTCATCGACAAAACGATGGCCGGAATCAACGTCAGCAGCGTGAGCAGTACGACGATGTTCCAGGGAGCGGAACTGCCGGGGGCGGACCCGCCAGGCAAGAGACCCGGCAGCGACAAGTCGGGCGCCGCCCGCGGGTGCGCCCAGAGCGGGGCGGCGGTGGCTACGAGCAAAACCAAAAGCAATCGGAGGAGACCGATCGAACTGCGCCGTGAGCGCATCAGCTGGCTTCTCCGGATTCTGCGGCCGGGGCGGATTCGTCCGGCAGCCGTGCCAGAAGGGTGACCGAGCCGGGGCTGGAGCCGATCAGAAAGCGCTGGCGCTCAAACTGGATGATGGAGATGAAGCGGCGGTCGCCGAGAGCAGCGCTCTCACGAACGCGGAGCGCCTTGCGTGGGCCGCGCGCACGAGAGATCAACGATCTCAAAGTTGCGGAGCGCGCGAGCTCTTTGATACGGCTGGCGGCGAGCGCAAAAAAGCGCCGCGAGTCGGGTACTGTGTCCGCCCGCGTGGCTTCCACGTTTGCCAACCCTGTCGGTGCATAGTCCCATCGGGGGCGTTCCTCCGCGCTGGTGATCGTCCGGGGTTCCATCTAGGCCAACTCCGTCAAGCGCACGGCCAGTTGGTTGTTCACGACTTCAAACTCGCTCCAGGCGATCAATTCGTCGTTGACACGCAGGGGAACGTCTTGCCCCACGGTCCAGGGCGTGGCGACGATGCGGCCGTGTTCCAGCTGAACGAGATCGCTGACGGTGAAGTTGGGGACGGGGATCTCGACGGTGAGCAGGCAGGGCAGAGCTTCGACGCGCTGCCATTTTTCCTCGAGGGGTTCGGCAACAGGATCGGCGGACGGCGCAGATGGCTTCGCTTGGGCAGCGGCGGCCATTACCCTTGCCTCTTCTGCGTCCGCGCGATCGACAGCCGGAATATTTCCGTCCGCATCATTTGCATTGGCACCGTGTGCATCTTGCAGCGCTTACATCTGAACCAGAAATTCGGTGAAGTACACATTCTCGACCGCCAATTGCGGCACTCGTTCCTGCAGGGCTCGCAGGAGGTCGTCCTTAAGCTGGCGTTTGCCCTCGGCCTTGAGCATTTCGTCGGGTTGCGCGGTGGCCAGGACGGAGAGGATGGTGTCGCGCACCGCCGCCGTGGGCGTGGCTTCCGCCGGGTTGCGGGGGAGCGGGTGTGCCAATCCGAGGGTGATGCCGACCCGCAGGTAGGCACGCTGGCTGGAGCCGTTGAGATTGCCGCTGAGATTCACGACAAAGGTTTCGAGGGGGAAGGTGGATTCCACGGCGGTGGAGGACGCGCTGGTCGAGCGCTGGGGGCCGAGCCACAGGTAGATGCCGGCAGCCCCGAGAGTCAAAGCAAGCATCGCGGCCACTCCGCCCCTCTTACTTTTATGGGGGCTTTTCTTTTGGGGCGCGCTCTTGGGTGCGGGAGTGACTTCCAGATCCGGCATGCTGCGGATGGTTGCAAGCAGCGTGCCGCGCCTCACATCGGTACAAACCAAAAGGCGGTGGAGGGAAATGGGCTGGAATCAGGGAATTGAAGACATGCAACCGGCTCACCGAGAATCAGCTGCCGCGATGCTCCAGGTTTCTGAGTACGCTCTCATGAAAAGAGTCAAACATAAGCCGAGGACGGGTTCCGCAGCGATTAAGATTCGCTCGGTTTGCGGCCCAGGAAGTGGGATTGCTGCGGGCAAAAGCAGGTCCTTCGCTTCGCTCAGGATGACAAGTCTTAGTGATGACGACCAACCTGCTCCACCACCGATATCAGCCTCCGCTGGCCACGATGGCGTCAGCCACCTTTGCCGCCTCGAGGGCAACCCGCACGTCGTGGGTCCGAATGATGTGCGTGCCCTTCAGGATCAAAGCCGTTTCTGCAGCCAGAGTGCCATAGAGGCGCTGGGCAACCTCGGCGTCCTTGCCATCGCTGGCCAGCATGCGCCCGACAAACGATTTTCGTGAGACTCCTGCAAGCAACGGAAATCCCATCTGCTGCAATTCCGCGAAGTGCGCGAGCAGCGGATAGTTTTCCTCGAAACGCTTCCCGAATCCAAATCCGGGGTCGAGTACGAGGTGGTCGCGCTTGACGCCGGCCAGGGTCGCGGTTTCGGCCCACTGCCGCAGATCGCGCTTGACCATCAGCACCGGATCGCCGATCGGCGGCAGGGCAGGCCACTCTTCCGGGCGTCCGCGGGTGTGCATCAGCACCGCTCCGATCTTCAATTCCGCCAGGGTCTTCGCCATCTTCGGATCCCAGCGGAATCCGCTCACGTCGTTGACCACTTCCGCGCCGAGCTCCACGGCCGCGCGGGCCACACTTGCCTTGTAGGTATCGACGCTGACCACGGCATTCGGTCGCCGCCGCTTCAAATCCCGAATCACGGGCAGCACTCGCCTGCGTTCCTCTTCCTCCGAGACGAGCTCCGATCCGGGGCGCGTCGATTCGCCACCCACATCGACGATGGTTGCGCCTTCGTCGAGCAGATGCTCGGCGCGGAGCACGGCTTTTTCGGCATCGATGTAGAGTCCGCCGTCGGAAAAGGAATCGGGGGTTACGTTGACGACGCCCATGATCAGAGTGCGCCGCCCTAACTCAAGGACACGAGAGCCCACATTCCACTGAAAGATCGCGCGCATGCTGCGGCTATTCTAGAACGAGTCCGGTTTTTGCGGGTGTTACAATCCACTGCATGTCTCGCGGGCTTTCGGTTGCGGGTTTCGTTTTCTTGGTCTTTGCGATGCTGGCGCCGCTGCTGGCCGCACCGGTTCCACCGGCGCCGGTCCAGTCGCTGGAGCAACGCATTACCGGCGTACTCAATGCCCCGGACCTGGCGCGGGGATTCTGGGGAATCGAAATCGTTTCTCTGGCAACCGGCAAGACGCTGTACTCGCAGAACGCCGACAAGCTCTTCACGCCCGCTTCGAATACGAAGCTCTTCACCACCGCGGCCGCGCTCGCCCTGATCGGTCCCGATTACAAATTCCGCACCACCGTCGAAACCACCGGTACGCTCGACCGCTACGGCCGGCTGAACGGAGATCTCGTTCTTGTCGGCCATGGCGACCCCAACCTTTCGGGGCGCGAACTTCCCTACGATCTCAAGACGCAGCGGAACGAAGATCCGATTCAGGCGCTGGAATCGCTGGCCGACGCGCTGGTGCAAAAAGGCGTGAAGTTCATCGACGGCGACATCGTGGCGGACGATTCTTATTTTGCTTTCGAACGCTACGGCGAAGGCTGGAGCCAGGACGACCTCGTTTGGGCCGACGGCGCGCCCGTCTCTGCTTTGACCATTAACGACAACGTCGTCTTCGTGAATATTCTTCCGGCCGATCGTCCGGGCGAGAAGGCCTTTGTCAGCGTCACGCCTTTCGCCGAGTACTACCGGCTCGACAATCGGATCATCACGACTCCCGCGGGCACGGGACGCAAGTTTTTCGTCAACCGCGAGCCGGGATCGACAGTTCTCACGCTCTGGGGCAACATGCCGCTCGATGATGCGGGCGCCAACGAAGCGCTGGCCATCGAAGATCCGGCCGAGTTTGCCGCTGGGTTGTTCCGCCGGTTGCTCGAGAAACGCGGCATTGTGATCTACGGGAATCAGCGTACGCGCCACACCGAACTGGCCGCGCTTTCCACTTTCAGCGTGACCGCCATCGCGCCATCGCATGGAGGCAGCGATGGCCCAGCGCGTGCCCGGAAGCCCGATCCGCCGATCACGCTGGCCAGTTACGAATCGAAGCCGCTGCTACAGGATATTCGCGTGATCAACAAAGTCAGCCAGAATTTGCACGCCGAACTTCTGCTGCGCCTTCTGGGGCGCGAGCGCGGCAACGCCGGGACGATCGAAGGCGGCCTCGAAGTTCTGCGCGGATTTTTGACGCAGGCAGGGATCTCGAGCGACCAGTACGTTTTTTACGACGGATCGGGACTTTCGCGGCAAAACCTGGTGGCTCCCCATGCCATTGTTCAGCTGCTGCGTTATTGCTCGACGCAGCCTTGGGGAGCAGACTATAAGGCGACCTTTCCGATTGCCGGCGTCGATGGGTCGCTGACCGAACGCCTCGTGTCGCCGCGGCTGCACAATCGCATCATGGCGAAAACCGGCTCGCTGGGCGGGGTGAAGGCGCTCTCGGGGTTTGCGACCACCGATGGGGGAGAAGTGGTGGTCTTCTCCATTTTGTCGAATAACTTCAATCTTCCGGCGAAACGAGTTACGGACGCGATCGATGAGTTGGTGCAGGCGATTGTGGAGGATACGCCGGGGGGCCACTAGCGCGGATCGTGTGTCGGCGGCGCGCCGAAGCCGAGCGCAACTCGCTAGCTGGCTGCGTCTCAAGCAACTGAGTGCCAATGTTTGGAAGGGAACTGTCGGAATTAGTTTGCTCAGAAAAAAGGCCCCAGGGCGAACGCCTGGGGCCGTGATCACAATGTGTGAAGCTGTATCTGCAGTCTACTGGCTAGCGGCAGTCTTATATTCGGCTGAACCGATCGCCGTCCCCCAACTCCCTGATGTAGGGGCGTACTGGGCCGCGAACCATAACAAGCCAACGGTCGAGCTGCTGAAATCGGGCGAGGTGGCGGTGTAGTCTCCCCAGCGCCCGGAAACTCCCGATCCCCCGCCCTGCACCAGGAAAATGCCAGCACCGTCCATGAGGCTGTCGCCATAGGTAACGCGCCGGGAGGTATAGACCATACTCGGATAAACGGCATCCGTGGAGTAGTCGAATACCATCACCACGTTGTTTTCCGGGTCTGGCTGGAGTGTCGCGTAGTAGGCCGAGCCGTTGTTGCTCCAACCGCCGCACAGGAAACAGTCTTCCTGGCGCTCCTCCACCGCCGTCAGCTGACCGTTATTGCCAGTTACGGGATGCACATCGAACCAGATGGGGCCAGCCACAGCCGGACTTGTCCCGGATACTCCCGTATTGAAAGAACCGAACAATTCGCCTGCGTTGTACTTGACTTGTCCGGAAATAAAGGTGTAGTCGGTATCGACGCAAGGAGTCGATCCGGCCTTGCAGTTCGGTCCGCTGGCATTGGGTGGAGTCGAGTAATTGTGGACAGTGCTGATGGTTTTGCCGACCAAGACCGGGCCATTGCTGACGCCGTTCAGGAACTGAAAGGGATTGTTCGGGTTCGGGTTGGTGCCGCCGGTGGGGCCGGATTCGGACCACACGACAAGCCCGTTGCACCCGCCGGAGCAGGCCCCGCTGCCCCAGTCATAGTTGTAGGAGTTGGTCCAGAAGATCGAGCTGGGATTGGTGGTTTTTGACGTAACGTTGTCAGGTTGCAGGGTATCCACCAAGGTTCCGTTAATATTCAACCCGTCCATATACCAGTAGCTGTATCCGCCCCCGCTGTAGAGCTCATCCTTGGGCAGGATGTAGATTATGTTGTTGTTGTAACTATCGCCATGGCAGTCGTTCGCGCCGCTCCAAAGATTGAGGCCAATGTAGATGCCTCCCTTGGTAGCGTGGGGTCCCCAGTCGGTGTTGTCTTGTCCGAGTGTGGGGAAGTCCGGGCACACACCACTCGCCTGTTGGAGGTTATTGGAATAGACATACCAGGCTCCTGTCGGATTATTGGTCTTGCTGACCGCCCAGGCTACGGCCCCAACGTTGGGGCTGCCACTGGCGTTGCCGGTGTTGGTCTCGGTGAGTTCCAACACAAAGTAGCGGCCCGAGTCCCAATCGTAGAAGGCGCGAGGGTCTGTGGTGTAGGTACCCGAAGCCAAGCCGAAGAACGTGTCGGCGGCTTTGGGGAAGCCGCTCTGCAAATTGCCGCTCTTGTCGTAGACGGCCACGTAGTTGTTCACCATCTGCAGGATGTATTTCGGGCCCACTGCGAGCGACATGTCCGGCGGATCGCAGCAGACTTCACTCTGAGCATAAAAGCTACTATGCGAACCCACCGACTGCGGAGAAACGGCGATGGCAGGACCGGCGCTACGGGCGCTCGATGGCAATGAACCGATTTCGCCCGCCGCGGCTCGCTTCGCAACCAGCTTCTTGAGCGCCTGGTATTCGTCCTCGGTCAAACCCGAGAGCGGACGATCATGATCTTCCTCCGGGGATGCAAACGAACTGGCCTGCGGCACCTCGCTCATGTCGACTGAGCGGGCCGCCAACCCGGAGCCCATGCCCTGGTCTCGGGCCGCAACGGCTCCCTTTCCCGTATGATCCGCGACCGCACCGGGCAGGCCCCGCTGAAGGGCCGATTGCAGCGCGCTATCAGATATGCCGGCAGCCTTTCCCTGGGCCGCCGCTGGGGTCGCTGAAAAACTGGCAAGTAGCATCGTGATCGCTACCGCACTCAGGCCCGGTAACAAGTGAATTCCCTTTCCCTTGTCGGACATTCTTATCCTCCTAAAATTTGGTGTTATTTCGTTTTGCGTTGGCTCCGCAGAATCGCCGCAGCATGAGGTGCCCGCTTGACATAAACCGCCGAACTCAGGCTGGCGAAACCAATCTCGGCCGCGTGCCATCCTCTTGACTTGAAACCCCGTAAACAAGTACCTGTCTGAGGAAGAAGGACAACTATGACAGGTAGTAGGGCGCATTATGTCTCGGGTTTCGCTCGCTGTCAAGAAAAATCACCAGCGGACTTTTGCAGTTGAGTATGTCGTGTATCTGCGGAACTCGGCACTGGTCCCGCTTTTCGGCGGCAGTCCGCTTTGCGGGCGATGCAACTCGGGAGTTTACCCGAGAATCCCCATCTTCTTTCCCACGCGCTGCAACACTCCAAGCGCCTGCTGTAGTTCTTCTTTCGTGTGCGTGGCGGTCATGATGGTGCGGATACGGGCTTTACCTTCGGGGACCGTCGGAAAGGCGATGCCGGTTCCGAGTACTCCTTCTTTGAATAACTCGCGGGAGAAAGCCATGGTCAAGCGTCCGTCGCCGATGATGATGGGAGTGATTGGGGTTTCGCTGGCGGGAGTGGTTTGGCCTCCGATGTTGAAGCCGAGCAGGCCGAGTTCTTTTTTCCAGAAGCGGGTGTTGGCCCAGAGTTGCTCCATCCACTGTGGTTCGGTTTCGAGAACGTCGAAGGCCGCAATGCAGGTCGCGGCAACGGATGGCGGATGCGAGGTAGAAAACAGAAATGGGCGCGCGCGGTGGCAGAGAAAATCGATCAGATCGCGAGTGCCACAGACGTATCCACCGAGAGCGCCGATCGCTTTTGACAAGGTGCCGACCTGAATGTCAACGCGCCCGTGAATTCCGAAGTGATCGACGGTGCCGCGGCCCTGGCGGCCCAGGACGCCGGAGGCGTGGGCGTCATCGACCATCATGATGGCTCCGTATTTTTCGGCGGCATCGCAGAGGCCGGGCAGCGGGCCAATGTCGCCGTCCATGGAGAAGACGCCGTCAGAGATCAGCAGCTTCTTTCCCGGCTCGTTCTTCACGCTCGCGAGTTGCTCTTCGGCGTGGGCCACATCCTTGTGGCGGAAGACCAAGATCTTTGCGCGGGACAGGCGGCAGCCATCGATGATGGAGGCGTGATTGAGTTCGTCGGAGATGATGTAGTCGTCTTTGCCGAGGAAGGACGAAACTGTGCCTGCATTGGCTGTGAACCCCGACTGGAAGACCACGCAGGCCTCGACGTTCTTGAAGCGCGCGATTTTTTCTTCCAACTCCATGTGAATCTTCATGGTGCCGGCGATGGTGCGGACGGCGCCCGACCCTACGCCGTATTTGCGCGTGGCTTCGAGGGCGGCTTCGCGCAGCTTGGGATGGGTGGTAAAGCCGAGATAATTGTTCGAGGCGAGATTGATAACGCGCTTGCCGTCGAAAGTGCAGACGGGCGCCTGTTCGTCATCGAGGACGCGCAGTTTGAAGTGAGTGCCCTTCGCTTTGAGTTCGTCGAGTTGATCGGTGAGGAATGAAAGCGGATTGGTGCGCGTGGCAGTGGGCATGGCTTACCTCGGGTCAGCTGCTTAGAGCTTAATTAGTCTAATACCGGCACGGCAAGTTTGTGTGAGTGGAAGATCGAAAGACGAGACTAGCGTTTGAGGAAATTAGGGCGTGGCATATTCCGGCGACTGCGGCGGACGATTCAGCGCGAGCCCGCCGTTGCTGACAGAAGAGGGAAACTTGATGGAAACGGCGTCCTGCCCATGGAATCGGATGGTCACTCTGGTTTCGGCTTCGACGGCTTCGCCATTCAGTGCATGTTGAGTGTAGTGCCAGAACCGTACGGCCTGAACCGCTGCCTCGGCCAAAATCCGATTGCCGCTCAATACGTGAATTTCCTTAACCCGGCCATCGGTTGCGATCACAACCTTCATGGCGACTTCGCCGGCAAGATTGGTGTCCGGGGTGGCCGGATAAATGACACGGCCCGGCGGCGCCTCCGCCACCTGCATTCGGCTTGAACTTTGGCCGCCGTCCTCTTTAAAGAAAGTGACTCGGACATTGCCGTAAGGCCGCGGATTCCATGAAACCACCGGCGCGACCACCCCTGGAGCCGATGCTGGCAGGGGCATGATCCCAGCTTGGTCGTAGTTCTTTAGAATCCAACGACCGGCGAACGCGAGCAACGACACCGCCAGTACAAGGCTGGCAGCAACGCCGATCCAACGCATTTGCGGATTTGCGAACTTCGCCGCATGAAGACGGATTGAACTGGGCTGGAGAGGCTCTTGCCGCGTAAGTTGGTGGGGAAGATCAATTCCCCAAACTTTTGTTTCGTACGCCACTGACTCGATGCCGGCCTGCATCTCACCGGGACCGAGTTCCTTGGTCCAAATCACCCGGAACTGAGATCTGTTTTTCCCCCGCTGTAACGTGATGGTCTGACCGGTCTGTAGCGGATTGTGTAATCCGCCCAACCGTCCCCCGATGGGGCTGATGTCCAGCGTATGGGCAAGCTGAGCCGCGGCGCTATGATCAGTCTCGTTGCCGGGCCAGACTCGCAACGGCAGCACCATTCGGGTGCGCTGATAACGTTGTACTCCTGGAGGCATCGACTACAGACTACGTCCATTCGGTTGGCGCACCAAGTTACCTAGGTTATCGGCATCCGCGAAGCGGCCATCTGCAGAAAGCGAACCGGCATCGGGGCGGTAGACGGCAACGCGGCTTGTGTCGGGGCCACGCCCGGTGTTGGGGTCTCTGCGCTAAGGCCCGTTTTGCAACGCCGCTCGCAATGCGGCTTCCACACGTTTCAGGTGCTCTGGCGCCAGTTTCTTCCGGTTCGTGGTGAGATAGAAGACATCGATCGCCATTTGCCCTTCGGTATCGATGAGGGCAATTTCGATGTTGCACTTGTGATTTGCAAAGCAGGAGGCGACGGTGTGCAAAAGCCCCGGGCGGTCCTGTGCGACCACCTGTACCAGTGTGCTGTTGGAAGAGCATTGGTCGTCGAACTGAATCGACGTCTTGATCTTGACCTTGGGAGTACCTTTCTTCTCCTCGGCTTGCAGGCGGCTTTTCAGCATGGGTTCCAGATCTGCTTCTCCCATCAAGACGTCGCTGATGCCGCGCTTGAAGCGCTCCCATTCCGAGAGATTCAGTTCCAGAGTCCGGAAGCGGTCGGTGAAATAGAATGCGTCGACGACGGTTCCAGCCAAGTTCGAAAACGCTGTCGCCTTCACGATATTCATACCCCATGCGGCCAAGGCTCCGGCCACCTTGCCGAAAAGAAAGGGACGGTCGTTGGTAACCAGGGTCAGTTCGAACCAATGGCGGCCGCGCTTGAGATCCAACTGGATGGGATGTTTCCCCAGGTTTTCCGACATTTCCAGATGATGAAGCACTTCGCTGGCGGCATAGGTTTTCAAGTAGCGCTGCGGCAAGCCCTCCAGAAAAGCCTTCACTTTTTTGCCGGCGGTGGGAGCCAGAGTTCGCAGGCGGGTCATTTTCTCGTCGTTGGCATCGGCATCCAGGTGGAGTCTCTGGTCCACGTTGCGATTCAGTTGGTTCGCGGCGGAAATGTACAGTTGCCAGACATTCTCAGCTTTCCAGGGAGTCAGGGCGTCGGGATTGACCGCCTTGATGTCCGCGTAGGTAAACAGGCAGAGCATCTTCAGCCGTTCGGGAGTTCCCACTTTGTCCGCGAATGCAGCGACGGTTGCCGAATCGAAGATATCGCGGCGGAGCGCCGCCGACATTTCCAGGTGATTGCCAATCAGAAAGAGCACCGTTTCGCGCTCCGACGGCTCCAGATCCAGACGCTCCAGGCATCGTTCCGCAATCGCCAGGCTGCCCACGACGTGATTGTCGGAAGGTTCCCCTTTGCCGGTGTCGTGCAACAGGAGAGACAAGTAGAGCAATTCTGGCTGCTCCAGTTCGGCGAGAATCTCGGCATAGTGCTTTTCCCATTCCGAGCGCGCCTGCCGCAGCCGGTGCAAGTTCTCGATTGCCAGGAAGGAGTGTTCATCGACGGTGAAGCGATGATAGAAGTCGCGCACCACCAGGGCATCGATCGCTTTCAGTTCCGGCAGGAGCAGCGTAAGCAAGCGCAGCGAATGCATGGCGCGCAACGCCTGGGCGGCATGCGGTTGGGCCAGGATTTCACCCAAGTACAGCCACAGCTCCGCTCCTCTCGGCGGCGTGGCTGCCAGGGATGGCAGCACGCGCTCAATCTTGTTTTCCGTGGTCGTGCTCAGCCGCACGTCATGATGGGCGACGAAATGGAAAAGCCGGAGCAGGACCTCGGGATCTTGCAGGGCGGACGACTGACGCAGGAAAACCAGGCCATCGACCACGGAAAAGTCGGCGTCGGAGACTCGCGACCGCAAGTTGTGAAAGTGGCGCGAAAGCGGGGACCAGGCCGCCGGGATTTCGTCCAGCAACTGGGTTGCGGTGCGATGAATCGAGCGGGCGTGGCCGAAATAAATCCGCATCCAGTCGGCGGCCGAGAGTCCTTGCGAATCGTACATTCCGATCCCGAGTTTGGCGGCTTCTTCCTGTGCCTCCCAGGACAGAAGGTTGTCGTCTCGACCGGAGCGAAGGTGCAGGAAGCACCGCACTGACATCAGAAAATCGAGTGCGGGCTCGAACTGTTTGCGCACGGCGGCGGACAGCGGTGAATTGGGATCCGGCCAGTCGTGCAGCTTGTCGATGGAGGAGAGCAGGCTGAGCCACAGCGCCACATTGCAATCCCGCAGACCGCCGGGGGTGTCCTTGACGTTCGGTTCGAGATGGAAAACCGTGTTGCCGAACTTTTCATGGCGCGAGCGGGTAACGTCATCCAGCCGCTGCAAGAGAGACTGTGCCTCTCGCGTCATCAACTTTGGAATAATTTTGTCGTGCAACCGCGCGAAGAGATCGGCATCGCCAGCGAGATAGCGGCAGTCCAGCAGCGAGATGGCGAACTCGACATTGGCGGGATCGAAGCGGTCGCACTCTTGCAGGGTGCGGGTAGCCGGGCTCACCTTCAGGCGCAGATCCCACAGCCCCTGCGAAAACTCTCGAATCCTATCTTTGAAAGCCTGCTCGGTTTCACGGTCGGCGTGAAGAAACAGCAGATCGAGGTCAGAGTGGGGAAACAGCCACTTCCGCCCGAATCCCCCCAGGGCGACCAGTGTGAAATTCCGGGGGCCTCGTTCCTCTGGATCGATCATTTCCGTCCAGAGACGGAGAGCAATCTGTTCCACCAGCGCAGTCCGCTGGGTGACGGCTGCGCAGCCATTTCCGGTGGACGCAAACTCTTGCCGAATTCGCGCCGATTCCTCGGCGTAAAGATCGCGTAACTCGCTGCTCGATGAGCTTGCCGTGGTCATGCTGGTTGATCCGGGCCAAACCGCACGCCCTTAGCAGCGTACTTGTTGGGGATGCGAAATCGATCGATGCTCCGGGAGTGCCTCCGGCAGCGTCATAGAGCGCCTTCTCCGCGTTCATCATTACGGATCCGGATGACCTCCTCCACGCGCGAGAGAAAGATCTTTCCGTCCCCGATTTTGCCGGTGCGGGCTGCCAAGGAGATGGCCTGCACCACTTTCTCAACCATGGTGTCGGCGATCACCAGTTCTAGCTTAATCTTTGGAATGAGATCGACGGTGTATTCCCGTCCCCGATAGAACTCGGTGTGCCCCTTCTGTCTTCCGTGGCCGCGGGCCTCGAGCACGGTCATTCCCTCGACCCCAATCTCGTGCAGCGAATTCTTTACGCTCTCCAGCTTGGAGACTTGGATGATTGCTTCGACTTTAGTCATCGCCGGTTCAGCCTAGTAATTCTCTTTCTCCCGCAGCATCGCGGATTCGGTTCCCAATCCCACGGGCGTGCCCGCGGAAGAAATTACGTATTCCGGATACGCGGAGATTCCATGCTCATGCAAGTCTAGACCGTAAAGTTCTCCTTCGGCCGACACACGCAGCGTGCCGGTCGCGTTCACCAGGTACATAACTGCGTAAGCAACCACAAAAGTAGCGGTTGTAATGATGAGGCTCCCGAGCGCCTGCGCGAGCAGCAACTGTACGCTACCTCCGTAAAACAGGCCCTTCAGAGCGCCGGAGTTGTCTGGCGCAACCGGGCCGGTGGATCCGTACTTTCCGCAGGCAAACAAGCCCAACGAGAGAGTTCCCCAGATTCCGCACAGACCATGCACAGGAACCGCGCCGATGGGATCGTCAATGCGCAGCCACTCCAGCAATTCGACGCCGGCGACGACGAGAACCCCAGCCACGCCGCCCAGAAGAATCGCTCCAGTTGGACTCACCCAGTAACAGGGACAAGTGATGGCCACCAACCCAGCGAGGAATCCGTTGATGGTAAAGCTCACATCCCACTTCCGATTCGGGATGTACGCGTAAATCATTGCCGTCAAGCCGGCAGCGCAAGCGGCCAGCGTGGTGTTGGTCGCCACCCGGCCGATGCCCTCGAAATCCATGGCGGAGAGCGTGCTCCCGGGATTGAAGCCGTACCAGCCGAACCACAAGAGCAGGCCGCCGGTGGCGGCAATCGTCAAGTCATGCGGCAGCATGGGACCGCCGCCGTCACGCTTAAATCTGCGGCCGAGCCGCGGACCCAGAACGATGGAGCCGGCCAGCGCGATGACACCTCCGATGGTATGCACGACGGTGGATCCAGCAAAGTCGTGAAAGCCTGTCCCCAGAGACGGAAAGAGGTGACCGTCGCTGCCCATCAAGGCGAGGAAACCGTCAGGCCCCCAGGCCCAGTGACCGATGATTGGGTAAATGAAACCAGAGACGGCGAAGCTGTACAGCAGGTCGCCGACAAAACCGGTGCGGCCGATCATGGCTCCGGAAGTGATGGTGGAGCAGGTATCCGCAAAGGCAAACTGGAAGAGCCAGAATGCCAGAAACGACACTCCAGTCGTCTCGTAGGTTGCCGGCACGTCTTTCAGGAAGAACCAATGGTAGCCAATGAAGCCATTGCCGTGGCTGAACATGAACGAGAAGCCGAAGGCATAGAACAGGAGGCCGCACAGGCAGGTGTCGACGATGCATTCCATGAGGACGTTCACCGTCTCGCGGGAGCGGCAGAAGCCGGCCTCCAGCATGGTGAATCCGACCTGCATGCCGAACACCAGGAACGCGGCGATCAGGGTCCATACCGTGTTAATCGGATTGACGATGTTGGCGGCTTTGACCTCCGCATCGGCCGCATACACCCGCCCAAAGAACAAGCCTGAAACTGTGATGATGAGAAGCAGAACCACGACGACGCCCATCGCCTTGCCAAGGAGCAAAAGCTTCCCATAGCGTTGCCACTCCGGATCTCGCAGACGGATGGCCAGACGAAAAAATCTCTTCGCGAGAGACAGTTTCCTCCGTTGCCGCGGGAAGGCAGACATCTTATTGCTCCTTAGCAGGTTTTGGGGAACTACACTTCACGAGCGCTGCTCGCCTTCTACCCTAGCCTCAGGCGCAGACGAACTTGGCAAAATGGCGGTGAATCATGCGCGACGGCAAGAACCAATCCGCTCTCCGTCCAATGCATAGTTCTTATCACACGAATAAGAAATATCTCTGCACTTTAAATTTATGGAGAACATAAGCGGGATTTATTCCCGCCGCACTCGAGATCGTGAGGTTCGCCACTGCGGCCAAACATGAGTGGGTTGGTCGGCGAACCCTCTGCAGATTGTGCCCCATCCTGAAGCAGGAAGTTCGTGATCGCGGATCGCAGATCTCTATCCGGGCAAGCCTACGGGTCCGACCACTCTGAGTTCGAAGCTCGGTGATCGTTATGGCGGCGGATCCCGTGGCAGCGGTGGCGCTGGCCGTCAGGGTCAGCGTACTGCCGCTCGTGGCAGGATTGGGGCTGAACGCTGCCGTCATGCCGTTGGGTAAGCCCGTCGCCGAAAGAGTGACGTTGCCGCTGAAGCCGGATCATCCGCTTCGTGCTATCCGGGCTATGAAAAAGTCGAGAGCAGTGTGCTACAGTTTGTCGAAATCTCTGGTTGCGGTTTCAGGAAGCGGTTATTCCACTCGAGATGTCACCGCAAATCGGCGGTTGTGGTGGCGGTCGAAGACTTTACAGGGAAGGATGACGAGGACATGGGTGGGCGGTTTCCAGGTGTTTCTCGGCGTGAGTTCTTTAGGTATCCGCTAGCAGCATCGGCGATAGCGTTACTCGAACGAGCGGGTTTTGGGCGGACTCGATCGGGCAATCAGACACTTCCGGTACAGGAACAGTCGGATCTGTTGATCCGCAATGCGCGAGTCTACACCGTAGAAAAGGATCGCCCGTGGGCCCAAGCCGTCGCGATTAAGGGCGACCGAATCGAATGGGTGGGAGCCGATGGCGACGCACTTGGACGTGTTTCGTCAAAGGCAAAGGTAATCGATGCCGGGGGCCGGCTCGTATTACCGGGTTTCATCGACAGCCATAACCACATTGACTCGGGTTCCGATCCCGACATTCTTTCGCTCTTCGGCGCACCGTCTCTCAGCGAGATACAGGAAAGGGTCAGAAAATTCTCCAGCGAACGGCCGGATCTGAAGTGGATACAAGCGGAAGGGTGGAATTATTCGATCTTTGGCGATGGCGGCTTACCAAGGAGCAGCGACCTCGAAGGGTTGACTGGGGGACGTCCCGCTTTCCTTGTTGCTTACGACGGCCACACGATTTGGGTGAATAAGGCAGCCCTTCACGAGTTTGGAGTCACCAAGAACAACCACTCGCCTGATGTACAAAAAGATCCACACACGGGAGAGCCCACAGGAATTCTCATAGGTTTTTCAAGTGGCGTCTCCGAGGGATATCTAAAACATCTGCCTTCCCGCTCCGATACGCAGGAATACCAGAGCCTGCAGACAAACTTCGCCATGGCCTCGGGATTTGGTATTACCACGGTCATAGAACCCCAGTGCACGTTGCAGCATCTGAAAATGTACGACCACGCGCGCCAACGCGGCGAACTTCCGGTTCGCATGCAGGTTGCCCTTTATCATCGGCAGCACACGCCCGCGAGCCAGATCGATCACTTCAGCCAAGTACGACACACTTTCAATAACGACGACAAACTGCGCATTTCCGCTGTAAAGCTGTATAGCGACGATGTGATTGAACCGCACACCGCGGCCATGCTGGCCCCTTACACGGATCGCCCAGGCGCTACGGGCAAACTGCTCTGGGCTCCGAGCGAGTTCAACGATGTGGCGGCAAGGATTGACCGGCTAGGATTCCAGATTTTTATCCATGCGACTGGCGACCGCGGAATACGAACGGCGTTGGATGCGATTGAGCATGCTCAGCGGGTGAACGGTCGCCGTGACTGCCGCCATCAAGTCATTCATGACGAGTGCCTGTCGCCTCAGGACATACCGCGCTACCACGGTTCAGGGATCGTTGCCTGCATGCAGCCCCGTCACTGTGCGCCGGACATTACCGGTCAGTGGGCGGCGGCCGTCGGGCCTGAACGTTCCAAGTACGCTTGGCCATTTCGGAGTCTCCGCGATTCCGGCGCGATTCTGGCCTTTGGTAGCGACTGGGACGTGGCGGAGATGGACCCACTCATTGGCATCTACACAGCACTCACCCGAAAAGGCTTGGACGGGAAGCCAGAAGGTGGCTGGATTCGAGATCAGACGATCGACTTGGAGACTGCGATTCGCGGCTACACGATCAACGGTGCTTACGCAAACTTCGCTGAGGCAAACCGTGGTTCGATTGTTCCCGGAAAATATGCCGACCTAATTATGTTGTCCGACAATCTGTTCTCGATACCACCCGAGAAAATTAGGGATGCGCACGTGCTTTTGACCTTAGTCGGTGGACGGGAGATATATCGCTCGCCGGACGGCCATTCCATTCTTCAAAAGTAAAGAGTTACAATGGGTTCCGCGGTTGGCAAGAAACTACTTCCCAGCGTGGGGTTTGCAGAGAAACTCTGCGGAATTTCTCTGCACCCCAGACTGTCTGGCGGAGTACCCAGTCTTGCGCTAACATTTCTCCGCCCGAATTCCCTGCTAACAGGGAATCTGCGATTTTTAGGCCCGAAAAATCGCACTTCTTTTCTCTAGTAGGCGCATTCTGCTGGGATTGGCAGTCGACTGTGAAAAACAAACACTGCAGCATCAGATTTTAGGAACGAGAGTAGCTTCTCGGTGACGCGGTTTTCAATCTCTCGCGCCGGCAAACGAATCGGGCCATTGAGTTTCGTAGCAGGGTTCTTGATGGAAAGTTGCGAAACATAATAGCGGTATCTCCGTCGCTTCTTGAAGGTGAAAGATGGCGTGAAGCGGTTGCCAATCTTGTCGGATCCGTTCTCCGGTGACTTCCCGTTCAAACTGAGCGAAGGAAAGCAGAACATTGCCGATAACATCGCGCTCACGTGATTGTCGGAGACATTGCCTGCCTTGAGATTCTGTGCACGGCTCACGGGGCAGCAACATCTGCTCTGGGTTCGTGTTGCCTGTAGCAGAGTGTATGGACAACGGTTTTAGCTTGGTGTCTATGGTGTCCATTCGCCGTGCCTCAGGTAATTCTTGATTTTGAGTCACCCGCCCTCCCAATTCGTGCGGACGGAGCCCGGCAGTCGACGCCCGAGACGATGATATTGCACTTTTCGGTAAATCCCTGCACATGGACAGCGTGTTCCCCGCGATTTTTCTTGGGCCCTCAATTGGCCGGGAGTACAATCGGGTCGCGGCTTCTCTCCCTCCCCGAGAACACGCTCCACCTCCAAGGAGGCGAGTCGTCTCGCATGAGCCTTCCCGCAAGAAAAATCGTGAGACCTACGAGATTTCACGTCCTCGAAGGCAACCACAATACGCAGGATGAAGTATGATGCTTTGGCGAGTTGCAGTGCGGCCATCAATCATGAAGATTGCGCGGTGAAAGGATCCACAAGATAGGGAGTTTTTAAAACAATCCTGGACTCTTTGAGTTACTCACCTTCACCACCGACGCGAGACCGGAAAGGGCAGCAACATGGAGAAATACGGTTTACTAACTAAGGTATGCATCTTGTGTGTAATTGTTGCAGCAACGGCAATCCCCTCACCCGCGCAGACCTTCAGCAGTTTATTCACCTTCAATTACGCCGAGGGTGCCAATCCGAACGGGGCGCTGGTGCAAGCTACTGACGGGAATCTCTACGGGACAACCTGGGCCGGCGGTCACGGTTATGGCGTTGTTTTTGTAATCGACTCGGGAACAGTTACTCCACTGCACAGTTTCGAATCCAGTGACGGCGCCTTCCCGAACGCAAGCCTGGTGCAGGCTTCCAACGGAAACTTTTATGGAACAACTTACGGTGGAGGGGCCAACGGCCAGGGCACAGTTTTCGAAATCACCTCAACAGGCGCGATTACTACGTTGTACAGCTTCAGTTCCTCCGACGGGGCCTACCCGTGGGCAGGGCTGGTGCAGGGCATGGACGGGAACTTCTACGGGACAACTTACAAAGGCGGGGCCAATGACTATGGGACGATTTTCAAGATCACGCCCACGGGCACGCTGACCACGCTGCACAGCTTCAGTTCCACCGATGGCAGCTTCCCGAATGGGAGCTTGTTGCAAGTCACGAACGGAAATTTCTACGGAACAACCGACAATGGCGGGACCTACAGCTATGGCACGGTCTTCGAGATCACGCCCACGGGCACACTAACCACGCTGCACAGCTTCGACTGGACTGACGGTGCCACCCCGAACGTGGCCTTGGTAGCCAGCAGTGGGAACTTCTACGGAACAACTTGGGAAGGCGGAGCGGACGGCTATGGCACGGTTTTCCAAATCACTCCCGCAGGCAAACTGACCACACTACAGAGCTTCAACTGGACTGACGGCGCCATGCCATACTCAGAGGGACTGGCACAAGGCACCGATGGGAACTTCTACGGGACAAATCAGGTATCCAGTAACTACGACTGTGGCACCATCTTTCAAGTCACCCCAGGGGGGGGGCTGACCACGATCCATAACTTCGACTACACCGACGGCTGCGGTGCGGACTCAGGGCTGACGCAAGCCACCAACGGCGCTTTCTATGGGACGAGTTGGGCGGGTGGGACCGACGGCTATGGCACAGCTTTCAGTCTGTCGATGGGCCTCGCTCCGTTCGCGCAACCGCGTCCAAGCATGGGCGTGGTGGGCACCGCTGTGACGATCCTAGGAAACAATTTGACGGGCACTACTCAGGTTAGCTTCAACGGCACAGCCGCGACCCACAAAGTCGTCTCGGCGACTGAGATTACGACCAAGGTTCCCTCCGGTGCGACCACCGGGGCCCTGACAGTGACCACGCCCAGCGGAACGCTCAGCAGCGGGACATTTTTTGTGACGCCACAGTTTAAGAGTTTTATACCGGGCATAGGCCGAGTGGGGACGCAGGTGCAGATCACCGGGGCCAGCCTCACACAGACCACTGCGGTGAGCTTTAACGGTGTGGCCGCGTCTGAGTTCACTGTCGACTCCGACAAGAAGGTAACCGTGACCGTTCCCACCGACGCAACCACGGGAACAATCTCGATCACCACTGCGGGGGGGACAGCCACGAGTGTAAAGAGCTTTACGGTGAAAGACTGACGCTGCGCGTACCAGGGACGGATGCGTTTTTTCAGCGACTCGAAATATCCCAAGAGAATGTGACTGCGGGAACAGATGAAAGGACTTATATGAAAGTTCAGTTTGATTATTTGAAGACCTACATCCGGCTGGCGATGGTGCTGGTGATCGGTTTCAGCACCCTATGCGCGAGCGGGCAGGACCAGGAGTTGTCAAGAGCGGCGATCCCAAAGCCGGCCAAGCGGCTCATTGGCGATTACAGCTATTCGAGTCGGACTCAGACACCGCCCTACAGCTCGGAGCAAATCCCTTACGCCAAATTGACGCACATTATTCACTTCTGCCTCGGCTTTTATTCCGACGGCTCGCTCTATATTGCCGGTGGCCCCAATGGCCTTCTCGAACCCAATCTTATCCGCCAGGCACATAAAAACGGCGTCAAAGTACAGATCGGCGTCTGCGGCCCCTTTAATGACTTTGATGACAATCCCAATGGGATGGCCACACTCATTGGCAACGTAGAGGCGTTTGTCAACGAGCACGGATACGATGGCGTGGACATCGATTGGGAATATCCCACAATGGCGGAGACCAATAACTTCTACAGTCTGATGGCGGATTTGCGGGCGGCGCTTCCTTCTCCGACCTACTTGATTTCCGCGGATGTCCCGCCTTGGGGAAACGGCGGCAACGGGTATGCCATCCCCCAAGTGGACCAGTTCGTCGATTTCTTCAACATTATGATGTACGAGTGCGCTACGTCCGGGGAGTCGGATGGGCAGCTGAATGCAGAAATCTTTTGGGATCCGACCAATCCCGACCCATGGGAGTGCCAGCCGGGAGGCGCCGCCAACGAGGCAGTCAACATATTCCTCCAGGAAGGGGTCGCGCCCTCACAGCTCAACATGGGCACCCCTTTCTACGGTTATCTCTATTCAGATGTGTCGGAATTATTTGGAGAATGCCCGCCCGCAGACCAGACGAAAGACGGAGCCTGCAAGGGCATTTCGGCTCACAACTACGGAACCTTTTTCAAACAGCGAATCAATCAAAAGGGCTGGCATACCTATTACGACCCGATTGCGCTGGTGCCGTATATGCTGCGCGTGGACGGCACGCCGGGGTTCATCACGTACGACGACGAGGTTTCGACTTACACCCGCGTGTGGTACTCCGACTGGCAGTGGAATCTGGGCGGAGTGTTCATGTGGTCGATTGATGCTGACTACGACGGCCAAACGCAGGATCTGCTCGATCAGGCGTACTTGGCCAGTCTGCCCCCGGTCAACTGATACGCGGCCCGGGAAGGCAGGGTCAGCGACCATGAGTTCATCGATCTGTTGAATCACCCGCCTAACGGCGGATTTCGGGCGAACACACCGGAAAAATTGTTAGCCGCAAGTGAGTCGAACCGTAAGGGGCAAGCGAGGCGTGTTCGACGACCGCACTTACCTTGCTTGCTGCTATCTCCGGCAACGGAGGAGTGAACAGTTGTTTCGGATTGTCCGGGTTGCGCTGAAGTTCCCAGTCTTCGATCTTTCGCACCGGGACAACTAACTCGATGGAAGGGTATTCCCAGGGGTTGTCGGCTTCGGTTGGAGGCGTTGCGTTGTTCTTAAGTTTGACCTCTCGCGGCAAGAGCGCAGGAGCAACGGCAATTCCATAGTTCCAAGCGCTCTCTGGAGTTGCTTCCCAACTCGGAAAGTCCTCCGTCGTGTACTTTGGTTCCACGCGCGGCGTCCATTTCTCCTTGATCGGCAGCGAATACACCAATGGGCCGCGCTCGATTCCGATTCCGCTCTGCGGCCAATGCGTGATGCCGATTCGCATCGGAAGAGTCAAGATCACCGTGTCGCCTGGAGCGAACTTTCGATCCAGGATCAAAAAGCCGTTGGCGTGCCGAGAAGCCTGAGTGGCAGCGCCATTGATGGCGACACTCGGTGCCTCGCACCACGCCGGTATGCGCAAGGATAGAGGAAACGTCACCGGCCGGTCGGCATCGATCTTGAAGTGAATTTGTTCCTCGAACGGATACCGAGTGGTCTGCGTAATTGCGATTTGCTGTTTATCCGGTCCCACGGTGGTTGTTACTTTCGAAGGGCCGTAGAGAACCGCGGCGAGTCCGCCGTCGTTGGTCTTCATCCACATACGAATGACGTAGTTGGAGAAGATGCGATGCACGTTGCCGCCGCAACAGGCGCCCTCTTTTCCGGGGTTCGGCTGAAAGGCCATGAGGAAGCCGCCGTGTGCCATCACGTTGTGGTCAGAGTCCAGCTTCGCAAGAAACTGATTCGGACATGAAAAGTACTGCAGCGCCTTCCAGTCTTTGCGAATTGCGCCCATACCGGCATTGAAACACGCCCGCTCCACGCGATCTGCCCACACGGCTTGTCCGGTGGCCATGAGAATGTGGCCCCAAGACCAGGAATGATCGGCGATGTCGCAGGTTTCGTGGGAGTCGAGCGAAGTTACAGTCCGGTAGTCTTCTGAAGTCGACGGGACACCGTCGATCAGCATGTGGTGGTCAAAGATGCGGCGCTGGGCGGCAAGCGCAAACTTCAGATACTCATCCTTCCCTGTATAGCAGTAGAGAATGGCGGGGAGTTTCGCCACCTCGATATGGGTGACACCATGCGAGTTAATAGGAGTCGCCGCGTAGACGCGCAGTTCCGAGAGATCGCCATGTTCCGGATCGGCAGCGCCCTTCATGTACTCTTTCCAGGCAGTTTCGGCCATCTCAAGTAGACGGTGGTCGCCGCTGCGCTGGTAACACCACAAGATGGACTCGATGTTGATTACGTTCCGAGTGGGCGACCCATAGGAAGCTTTGTCGAGCAGATAGTGCTTCTGCATTTTGGCTACAATGTCTTCGCTCGTGATAGCACCTTGGGCTAGCCGGGCATCGGAGAGGGCCGACAAAGCGCGAAAGAACAGAGCGTGCGGCCAGCGATGAAAATCGCCGTTGGGATCCTGGAAGAATTTGGGCCCAAGATAGCCATCCTCGGAGGCGTGCGCCAGCGTGTAGTCAATGCGGGTACGAACCAGTTCCATAAGGCGCTGGTCCCCGAGAACCACGGCCAAACGGGTGGCGCCGTCCACCCAATACGCCGTTTGTTCCCATGGCCACCAGGATTCGGCGGTTTCCTCGCCAGCCCAGTACGCCCGGTTGAATGGAGATGAAACCTCTGGCAACTTGGAAGCGAGTTGCGATGCTTCCCTCTCGAGGTGCGTGCGGAGCCAACCGGCAGGCCTCACGGCTCCAGGGGGCAAAGCATGCAGCGCAGCATACGAGCGGCCATCCGGGCTTGTTTCTGCTCCCTCGAGTGCAGAACTTATACCCATGAGCATTGCCGAACTCAAGGCTGCAAGGCGAAGGAATTCCCGGCGGTCCATTTCGCATTCCGTGCGGCACCGCTCGTTTTCCATTTCGGCTCCTTTCTTGCTTTTGCCAGAACGATGATGGCTCGATGCCAGAGTCAAATCCTGCAGGTCTGCTCTAGAAGCTGAATCTTCTGGACCGGCAACCCTGTTTCGGGCAGTGGGGCCGCAAGCATAGAGCGTCAACTACGACTGCCTAATTTAATTAAAACGATTCAAACAAGCAAACTCTTTAATTTGTTAGAGCGGCCCGTCACACACACCTGTGGTTCGGATCGAAAGGTTCGGCTGTGCAGATTCCACCGGCTTCCGCCGTTTCTTCAAGCGGGGCGCTCTTTCCTAATGCATTGACGATGCCAATTGCCGTTCTTCGCCAACTTCGCCGTTAGCAAAGGCAAAGCCTCAGAAGCTAACATCTTCTTGGTCTCCTTCGTTCGAAAAAGAGCACACGAGCGCCTCCGTGCGGGCTGCAATGGAGGAAACTCGTGGAACTGGTTCGCGCCTTTGCCGCCGCAAAATGTTTACAGATCCTGATCGCGAAGCTGGGCGACGACCATTTTGGCGGTCATCTGCGCGCCTGCGCGCCAACGCAGGCCGGGGTCCACCAGCGATGGTGGAAACGCTCTAGCGCATCTCCGGCGCAGCTACGGCCAGCGGGGACCTATTTCGCAAAACCTCCGGCTATCGGCGGCGCTAACCGATACGCAGGTTATGTTAGAAAGGAAAGTTACGGGAGTCATTCCAATGTTCCAGTTGAATCGTCGCGCTCTACTTCGTTCTGGCCTGCTCCTTTCTGCCGGCAACCTCTTCCTCAATCCTCGTTTTGCAGTCACCCAGGCTCTGCTCGGCGCCACAGCGCAGACGGAGAATGGAGGCCCGATCCATGCCATGTCGGCGAGCGATCTCGCTCCGCGGGAGCAACTCCTCCTTGACTTCAACTGGCGTTTCTTGCAGGGCCACGGTTGCGACCCCGCTCGCGATCTCGGCCTGGGTTCCACGCAGGGGGATTTTAATAAGACTGGCGGGTTTGAATTCGCTTTGGCAAAGTACAACGACGCGAGTTGGCGGGCTTTGAACCTGCCTCACGATTGGGCGGTTGAACTGCCCTTCGTCCACGACAAGGCGCTGGAGGATCATGGCTTCAAGCCGCTGGGACGAAGCTATCCCGAGACCAGCGTGGGCTGGTACCGCCGCGTCTTCGACGTGCCCAAGAGCGACCAAGGCCGGCGCGTATTCCTCGATTTCGATGGCGTTTTTCGCAGCGCGCTGGTTTTTTGCAATGGCAATTTCATCGGCCGCAACGACAACGGCTACGTCCCGTTTCGCTTCGATCTGACCGATTTTCTTTTCTATGGGGAGAAGAACTGCATTACGGTTCGCGTGGATGCGTCGTTGGGCGACGGCTGGTTCTACGAAGGCGCTGGCATCTATCGCCACGTTTGGCTCACCAAGACCTATCCTCTGCGCCTGGGCCAATGGGACACGGTTGTACGTACAGAAGTACAAGGAAATAACGCAACGTTGAAACTCAGCACCGTCGTCGAAAATGCCGGGAACGCCGCAGAAAGCTGTCGCGTGCGTTGGCAAATTCTGGATGCGGCAGGAAAAACAGTGTCCACTACCGAATCGCCGGTCGCGGAAGTTGCCGCGGACGGAAAGCAAAGCTTCAGCGCGATCGCAAAGCTCGGACATCCGGCCCTGTGGTCACCGGAAGAGCCGAATCTCTATTGCGCCGTCGCTTCTGTCGACGCCGGCGGCAACACCCGCGACCGCGACCAGGCCGTCTTCGGCGTGCGCACGCTGGCTTTCGATGCGGACCGTGGCTTTTTCTTGAACGGTATAAGCACACCAATCCAAGGCACCTGTAACCATCAGGACCACGCTGGCGTTGGTGCTGCTTTACCCGATCCTTTGCATGCTTACCGCGCCGGGGTGCTGAAAGCCATGGGCTGCAACGCCGTACGCACGTCGCACAACATGCCCACTCCCGAGTGGGTCGAGGCATGTGCGCTGGCGGGACTCTTGATGCTCTGCGAGACGCGCCTGATGTCGTCGAGCCCAGAAGGCCTGGCGCAGTTGGAAACCATGATCAAACGCTATCGCAATAACCCCGCGATTTTTCTTTGGTCCATGGGCAATGAGGAGGATGTGCTGCAAGCCAATGAGATTGGCCCGCAGGTCCTCCAGACCATGCAGAAACACGCTCACGAACTGGATCCAACCCGCCTCTGCACAGCGGCCGTCAACGGCTCCTATGACAAGCCGTTCGCCTCCGTCCTCGACGTGATGGGCTTCAACTACGAACTGTTGCTGGCCGACAAATACCATGCCGATCATCCCCGGCAGCCCGTCATCGGCACTGAGACCGCGAGTACTGTCGCCACTCGCGGCATCTATACCACGGACAAGCTGCGGAATTGGGAAAGCGCCTATGATGCCAACCACCCCGCGTGGGCTAACCTCGCCGAGGAGTGGTGGCCCTACTATGCCTCCCGTCCGTGGCTCTCGGGCGGTTTTGCCTGGACCGGTTTCGATTACCGCGGCGAGCCGACCCCTTACTCCTGGCCCAGCGTCAACTCGCAATTTGGCATCGTCGACACTTGCGGGTTCCCCAAGGACAACTACTTCTATTACAAGGCATGGTGGGGCAAGGAACCGATGCTGCATCTTTTTCCCCATTGGAACTGGGCGGGCAAAGAGGGGGAAGAGATTTCCGTCTGGGTGCATTCGAACCTGGAAAGCGTCGAACTATTGTGCAACGGGCAGAGCCTCGGCTCCAAAAAAGTCGAGCCGCTCCATCACCTGGAGTGGAAGGTCAAGTACGTCCCTGGCTACATCGAAGCGCGCGGCACAAAAGGTTCCAAAGTTGTACTCGTCGCAAAGCAAGAAACTACCGGGTCCCCAGCGAAGATCCGCCTCACGGCCGATCGCGCGGAGCTCGCCGCCGATGGAGAAGATCTGGCGATGGTACGCGTGGAAACCGTCGATAGCAAAGGGCGTTTCGTTCCCACCGCAGATAACACGATCCGCTTTAAGGTGTCGGGCGAAGGCGCACTGATCGGTCTCGGCAACGGCGACCCGAATTGCCAGGAGTCCGACAAGGGAAACGAGAGAAGCTTGTTCAGCGGTTTGGCGCAAGCGATTCTGCAGGCTTCGAAGAATCCAGGCTCTCTGACCATCGAGGCGACCTCCGATGAGCTGCAAGAGGCGTCCCTCACCATCGCGACCAAGCCGTCGAAACTGCGCCCCGCTGTGAGCTGATACTGGGCCAGCACGAAGACAGACGTTTTTGGCAGGGGGATCAGGATTGGCACAAACTGGCGATGCTTCACTTCTGATTTGGGTAATTCTCAGCCCTCACCGCTTTCCGGTAAGCTGCCGGATCAAATTCACCTCAGCATCGCGATAGGGTGTTCCGTCGGGATGCAGCACTTCATGGAACCACACTGGCGGCTCATCGACAATGTAGGGGTGGTCCCATGATTCCCACGGCAAATAAGTCTGCGTCTTGCCGGCGACGAAGCCCCAATTGATGGCTCCGACATGCTCTTGCTTAGCGATCGGCAAGATTGTGTCGAACGTGCTGCCCACGGAGCGCGCCATATACTCAGTGCAGAGTACAGGCCGATTGTATTTCCGCAGCCAGTGTATCTCCTGCTGGAAGTACTCAGGCCATGAGTAATTGTGAAATGTAATGATGTCGGATTCGCGAAGCTGAATCTGCTGCAGTTCATCGAGATTGGTTTGGTCGAGCGGCATGTCTGCTCCCCAGACTCCGCCGGTGAGTGGCTGGCTAGGATTCATCGCGCGCGCCCACTCGAACACTTGCGGCAGAAGCGCGGCGACTCGGGCGCTTTTGTCTTTGAGTTCCTCTCTTGAGTAGCTTCCAAGATTGTCAGCGCCGGGTTCGTTCCACACGTCCCAGGCAAGAATGCGATCATCCTTAGCAAAGGTCCCAACGATGCCGTTCACGTACGCCTTAAGCCGCGGATATTGGGCGGGGTCACTGAGCGCAACTGCACCGGGACTCTGAACCCAGCCCGAATTGTGGACGCCTGGAACCGGGGGGTGCTGCGGACCCAAGTGCGGCAGTGGATCCCAACAAGAATCGAAGAGCACCAGTATGGGACGAATGTGATGCCGGGACGCGATTGTCAGGAACTGGTTAATCCGCTTCTGGAATCCGGCGGAGTCCTGTTGCCACAGCAGGTCATGAAGAAAAACCCGCATGGTGTTCATGCCCATGGCTTCGGCCCAAGTGAACTCAGTATCGATCTCAACGGGATCGAAGGTCGCCTCTTGCCACATCTCGAGCTGGTTGATGGCCGACTTGGGAACGTAATTACTTCCCACCAGCCATGGCTGTTGGGCATACCAGGCATTCGCCTTCTCCTCCGGCCAACGCGCTGTTTGCCCCCAGAGCGCAGCCGCAAAGAAAAAGAAGAGGAGGGCGAAAAGCACAGCTGTAACGAAAGCGAATCTGAGTGTTTTCATTTTGACGAGACTCCCGTCCATTTATATGCCCTGAGGTTCGAAAACTTCAATGCCTCGTATCTGTGCAACTGGATTACCCATGATGGCGAGTGGAGTCCAGCGCTGAACCGTGGATTCTGCATGAATGGGCGGCAAACCGGAAGCAATCAACCGCGCCCCCATCCACCTTGTCGCACCGGCCCCACGGTCTCAGGTGGTACTATGCCGACATCGAGGAAGAAGAGGCAGACAGTCAGTATCTCAAAGCACTCCCATGGTGGCGATGACCCAAACACACAGTGAAACAGAAAACATCCGAATCGCTCGAATCCTAGCGTTGTTCGTAGTGATCGCGAGCGGAACTCTCCTCGCTCAGGGCGAACCCTCCATTGTTGTGACCTGGGAGAAGAAAACACTGAACCGCACGGTTCCGACACTGCAAGCGGTGGTCAATCCGATGCTGCGCCGAGGATCGCCCATTCACGACTCTTCTTTCGATGCTCTGCACAGTCTAGGCGCTGACTACGTTCGCTATGCTTTCTGGATGCCCTATCCGAAGCTGGCCGTGGCAGAACTGCGCCCTCCTGACGCGAGCCAGACCTATTGGGATTTCCAATACATGGACCCTCTGGTTGAGGACTTCCTGCGAGCTTCGGCAGGGCACAGCAGCGTGATGAGCTTCAGCACTATTCCACAGTGGATGTTCACCACGCCACAACCCATCGCGTATCCAGACGATCCCAATCAAGTCATCTGGAACTATTCGCAAGGCACCCAGCTTCCCGATGTCAAAGCGCTGGGAGACTACTATGCACGACTGGCGAGTTGGTACACCCACGGTGGATTTACGGATGAGTTGGGGAAATTCCATTCTTCCCCCTATCACTACGACATCCGCTATTGGGAGGTCTTCAACGAAGTGGATGGAGAGCACGACATGACGCCCCAGCAATATGTAGAGCGTTATGATGCCGTGACTCAGGCGGTGCTCAAGGTTGCGCCTGCGATGAAATTTGTTGGGCTCGCTCTATCGAGTCCGTCCGAAGCTCCAAAAACGTTCGCATACTTTCTAGACCCAAAGAACCATCAACCGGGTGTCCCGCTGGATTATATTTCCTTCCACGGCTATGCCACGCCATCGGGCGATGAAACACTTGATGACTGGCAGTACACTTTTTTTGACCAGGCAAGCGAATTTGTCTCCGTGACCCGTTACATCCTCCAGATTCGAGATCTGCTGTCACCATCCACAAAAATCATGGTCGACGAAGCGGGCTCGATCCTCAACGGCGACATGTCTCAAGGTGAACCGGGGCACATGGAAAAATCCATTCCGCCAGCGTACTGGAATCTCAGTGGAGCCCTCTACGCCTACCTCTATATCGAGTTGGCCAAGCTTGGCGTTGACACCGTAGGCGAATCGCAACTGGTCGGCTATCCTTCGCAGTTTCCCAGTGTCACCATGATCGACTGGACGAATGGCAAACCGAATGCGCGCTTTACCGTGCTGGAGTTGATCAAGAACAATTTCGGCCCTGGGGACGAACTCCCCGTCACCGAAGTAAAAAGCAATGGCTCGTTTGCGGAGTCCGACGCCATCGACGCGCAGGCCTTTACCCGAGAGGGCAAGCGGAAGTTGCTGCTGATCAACAAGAGAAATCGTGAGGTCACGGTGGTAGTGCCCAAAGAGTGCCTCGGGGCTACAATCCAGACCATCGGCGGGGCGGCCCCGGATGCCGTCGCGCAAAATGTTGGAGAGGCCAAAGTCCGTCTGAAGCCTTTCGCTGTGTCCGTCGTTGCCTTGAAGGATTGACTGCGCGTGGTGAATCCATAAAGAACGGGTCTGGTCAGCGGTCCCGGATGCTGCCACGAATTACAACCACTGACGCTGCCGGCAATTCGTAAGACGTGGCTGCGTTCACAGTCTGCTTAATGTGCAGAATCGGCCCATCGGGATCGGCCTTGCCGGCGGTTTCTGTCACGACGGATGCCTCTGCGGGATATTCGGCATGCCCCGCAGGACGCGTAAGCGCAGGGTGCCAGCGATACTGATCCTTGCCAAAGATGGAGATCTCGACGGGTCCGTCGAATGAAGCGCTGCGCTCGCGGTTTCGTTGTTCAAATGCGATCTTCACACGATAAGCATTGCTCTGGTCTCGATTCACCAAGAGCAGGGACCATTGCCCATCGGGACGTTTCAAACCGTAAGCCGTAACTAGCGCGTGATCGGCGTCGTCGTAGATATCACTCCGGGCTGGGAATATGTCGTGCTGTTGCTCACCGGGGACGACCCATTCGAGATTAATGAGTTGAGCGGTGAAAAACTGCGCAAGCGGCTGCTGCACGTTGTAGTGTCGGTCGACCGTCAGCATCCCGAACGTTCCCGGAGAGTCGTTGCACCCGTGCTCCATCGGCAGCGGGAGATAGTGGAAGAAGTAGACTCCATTTCCTCCAGCAGTCAGGAACGAACCGATGTAATCGGCGAGCCAAAGCCCGGAAAAGATATCCATGTACGTTTCGCTGGCACTCGAAGAAAGATTCCCCTCTGTAATGAAGATCGGGATCTCTCGGGGCACTCCGTCTTCGCGCCAGACCTGCATAATGTGACTCACGAGCTGAGGCTCCTCATAAAGGCTGCCCCAAGGGATTCTGCAAGGGTCATAGGGATAGTGCTCGAAAGAGAAGAATGCCAAATCCTTCACGCGGTCGTGACGTTTCAGGTAGTCGATGAAACGCACGGTCCAGGATACGTTTCCCTGCGCGTCCGGCCAGGTTTGGATGTCTTGATTCACTCCCTGAAATGACGGCCCACCCAGCTTAAGCGCGGGGTCGAGCCGGTGAAGCGCGGTCGCCCACTGAAGGTAGAGTGCTCCATAGTCCTCGGGACTGAAGTATTGTCCGTCGGCTTCTTCCCCCATTTCGATGTAGGAAATTGGATAGTTGCGTTTCTTCAGATATGCAACTTCAGCAACGGCGTTCTCGGGAGTGTCGTAGAGCAAAGCCACCGGCATCATAGCCGGAAGACCTCGAGTGACGCCGCTTGTGAAAAAAACGTCAAACCCCACCTGAGCTTGCTTGGTTGTGCCGAGGTCAGAAGCCTCATGCCACGGGTCGACGGAGGAGCAATAGGTCGTAGTCTGCTCCTGGTCGGGCACATGACGCAGGATATCGTGGAAGAGGCCGTCCGCGGATGTCGTACCAAGATAGAGCTCGCGGATGGCATAACCGACGCAATTCCGTGGATCCGAGACCGGTTGAGTTGCACAGGTATTTGAAGATGCTGTCATTAGAATGCGCACGAATCGGACGGGAAGGGGGCTGTCACTGAGACGAAGCACGTCCGAACCGCCGCGGCCGTGGTCAACCGCGCCCAGCGGGTAAGATTCCCACACGCCATGAATCGGATCGTGCATCGGATCTTCCACACCAACCCAGTGCTGCACCACGAATTTAGTGGCATAGGGTTCGGCCCATGCAATGCGGATGCTGTCGACGGGTTGTGTTTGCGCCAGGTCAATGATTACCCATTGCGGATGCAAAGCATCGCTTTCCCCGGTAAAGCGCTCCGTGAGATAGGGATTGCTCTTCCAATAGCTGCTCTCATCGCCATCCGTCATGCGAGAGAAGCCAGCGTTGGGAGTGCCATCGTTACGCGTAAAGCCGCGATGTGGCAACGAATATCCATAGGAATAACGGATGGGATCACCCGGGATTGCCGATCCAGTGAAATATCCCTTTTCGCCAGGCTCACTCCATGTGCCCTGCGGATTCCAGTGCCAGGCCTCAATGGTGAGTTCGGTATTCTGGCGGTACGTGACGGGCTGCCAGCCGGAAGCCAGAGCACGGCCCAAATTAGGCTGGACCAGGTCGTTGTCGATGGCTTCTGCAGGAATGCGATCGACTCCGGCGCCGAGCGTTTCGTTTGGGCGAAAGCGATTCGTGGAGTTTTCCGGAGTGATATCGACGTGGATGGTCTGGGCGGGGGAGAAAACGCCGAGAAAAAATGCGAAAAGTAGCGAAGACCATTTGGGAATTGGGGCTATTTTATTCAAGAGACCTCCGGAGAATCTGTCATGAATGGCGTGCCGCCAGAAAGCATACTCATGCCGGGACGTTTCAATCAAGGTCATTCCGAGAACTGGATGCGGGCGATTCCCATGTATTTATTACCTGCCGTGAGTGGAGGAAGATCGACTTCAAGTCACAAGGGGAAAGCCTTCGCCGTGGTTTTCGTGGAAAGGGCAGCGCCGCAAGATGATATTGGGTGGGCAATACTACGCTTTCGATCATCGCCGGCAACTTTTCAGGACCAGTTTTTCTCGGGCGGCAAAAAATCGTCCTTGCATTTTCGCGCGCACCTTCGCATAATCTCTCCTTCGTGAAACGTTTTAATATCAGAAAAGGCGCGTTGGCGGAATCAGTCACTGGAGCGGGCGCTGTTTCAAAGCGCAATTTTCTCCGAGGGGTCCGCAAGATGTCGCCCAGATTCACCACGTCCCTTGTTTAACCCGGTTCATGGAGGCCAGCATGAGTTCATCCATTTCAATATCGCGGCAAGTTTGCCGGCGTATGTTTCAAACTCTAACCATCACCATCGTCGTCCTGTTGCCAGCTGTCATGTTCGGCCAGGGCTACTTCGGAACTGTAAGCGGATTGTTAACCGATCCCAGCGGCGCAGTTGTGCAAGGCGCCAAGGTGGTTCTCGCCGACGAACAAAAGGGATACAAGTTCACGGCCACGTCGGACAACACAGGACGCTACCTTTTTGTTTCGATTCCGCCAGGGCTTTACTCTGTAACGGCGGAGATGCCAGGGTTTGAGAAAACCGTACGCACGCACATCAAATTGAACGTCACCGAGAACGCGACGGCCAACCTGACGCTGAAGATTGCCGGCGGGACGCAAAGCGTTGAGGTCAAGGCCCAGACGCAAACCATCGACACCGAAGATGCCGTGACCGGGACGGTGATCGACCGCAGGGCCATTAACGACCTGCCTCTGATAGACCGATATGCGCTTGACCTGGTGTACCTCACTCCCGGCGTAACCGATATGAGTGACGCGAACCACGTCGGCGATACGGGGACGAATTTTGTTTCCAACGGCAGCCGCGGCGCCAGCGCCGACATTCTGATGGATGGCACCTCCATTACCAACTTCGAACCCAATGGCGGCATTACCCAGATCACATACGCTCCCTCGCCAGAGGCGATCGAAGAATTCAAGGTGCAGCAGTCGAACTTCAGCGCGGAGTACGGTTTTTCCGGCGCCTCGGTGGTCAACATGATCACGCGTTCCGGCACCAACAGCTTCCACGGAGAAGTCTACGACTTCATCCGCAACACACTCACCGACGCGAATAACTGGTTTAACGATCAGAGTGGAGTACCGATTCCTCCGGTGCACCGGCACGACTTTGGCGGCGTCTTTGGCGGGCCAATCCTCAAGAACAAGACCTTCTTCTTTTTCGATTGGGACGGCACGCTCGCAAGCACCATGGGCACCTACCAGGCGGGCGTGCCCAGCGCTGCGGAACGCACCGGCGATTTCGGCGAATTGTGCGGATTTTACGGCGGCTCGTTCAATTCCAGCGGACTCTGCTCCGTTTCAAGCGGGCAGATATTTGACCCTTATAGCAGCGTCTATGGCATCGATCCCAACGGCGTAGCAGGGGCGATAAGGAACACCTACATTCCGTTCAACAACGTCGGTACGTATATCAGCCCGGGGGCTCCCCCAAGCCAGAACCTCCCTCCCAACCTTCAGCCTGCGCCCGGCGTACCCGGCAATCTGATCGATTCTGTGGCGTTGAAGATGATGAATTTGTTCCCCAATCCGACCCCTAACATGGCCAACCCAACGATCTACGATAATTGGATCGCTTCGGGGGCATCCCCCAGCAATAACGAGCAGTACGATGTGAAAATCGACCATCGCTTCAACGAAAAGAACTTATTGAGCGCGAAGTATTCGCAGAACTGGAATACCTACACTGCCTTCAGCTGCTTCAACACCTTCATCGATCCTTGCGGGGGCGGAAAAAACATGGGCAACGCCCACCTGTTCGCCCTCAGCGACACCTATACTTTTAGTCCTACCTTGCTGCTGACTACAACCTTGGGTTTCTCCCGCGGCACGGAACTGATCTTCAACTACAATCCAAGCCGGAACCCCAATCCTCTCAGTACGCTGGGTTTTCCATCCTACCTGGACTCGAACGGTTTTATCGGTGTTCCTTCCATGTTCATAGGTGGCGGATACTATTCCGCCGGCTATACCAGCGCTGGCGGCGATCCGTATGGAAATTACAAGCAGGGCCAGGACACTGGGCAGCTTTCTGCCATCGTCAGCAAGATCCACGGCCGTCATGAGTTGAAGTTCGGGTTCGAGGGCCGCTTGCACCAGCAAAATTACATCCAGACAAATGCCCCGAATGGCAATTTCGGTTTTAACGACACAGGCAGCTCACAATATCCTCAAGGCTTGTCGGCGACGATCGGTCCCAGCGGAGACGGCATGGCCAGCTTCCTGATGGGCCAAATGGGGGGAGGATACGAAATCCAGTTTGAACCTGCGACCGAGAACTACCAATACGCATGGTATGTCCAAGACAACTGGAAAACGACGAGCAAGCTTACGTTAAATCTGGGGTTCCGTTACGACGTCTCGCTGCCCAGAACCGAACGCCACAATCGCATGAATTGGTTCAATCCAAACGCGACGAATCCGCTCAACGGCGGCACGATCGCGTTCACCGATCCGCTCAGCGGACTGCCGGTCAATCGTGCATTGCTCGGCGGCGAGGTATTTAACAATTCCAGCGTGCGCACCAACTGGCTCACCGATTGGAAAGACTTTCAGCCGCGAGTAGGCTTTGCCTATCAGATCATGCCCAAGACGGTGATGAGAGGAGGGTACGGGATCTACTTTGGCCAAACTCGCTCCGGCGCCAACGGCCTGTTGAGCTACGGTTCCCAGGGCTTCAACCAATCCACAGGCATCATTTACACCTATCAGAATGACGGCGCAACTCCCTATTTGCACCTGAGCAATCCCTTTCCCAACGGCCTGATTCAACCGCCCCTCCCCAGCACCCTTGGCCTCAGCAATGACGTTGGCTATGGAGCCGTTGGTCCCCTCCGCACCCACGCCGCGGCGCGAACCCCGTACGAGCAGACCTGGACCCTTGGCTTCGAACACCAATTGCCCTGGAGTGTTGTTGTTGGTGTGAACTACATCGGGAAGGAAGGAGTCCGCCTGTACCTCGCCGGCGGCAACAACTACGATGTTCTGGGCGCTGGAGTGGAAAACCTGCCCACCACCGCCGCTAATCCAAACAATCCGTGCCCAACGCCAACGCCCAGCATACCCTGCCTTACTAACTACGTCACAAACCCCTTTGCCGCTGTCAACGGTGGCCCCATAAGCGACCCGAACAGCATCCTCTCCAGCCCCACGGTCCAAGCGGTTCAACTGGAGCTTCCCTATCCTGAGTTCACGAGCGTCACGACCGATGTTCCACCCACCGCCAACGCCAGCTATAACGCGCTCCAAATCACAGCATCGAAGCATTACAGCAACGGCCTGGAACTTATGGTGAGCTATACCTGGTCGAAGTCGATCGACGAGTCCTCAATGTATGACACCAACGTCGCCTGGCTGGGGAATTATGGCTCCAACTCTGGATACGCACTCGCGGATCCCAACAAGCCGCAACTGGAGCGCGCCTTGTCGACTTTCGACGTGCCACAGATGCTGAAGTTCAGCTACAGCTATGATTTGCCCATCGGGCGCGGCAAGGCGCTCCTCGGCAACATGCCGCGCGTGTTGGATGCGATGATCGGCGGCTGGAAGACCAACGGCATTTGGGAGCTCCACTCGGGCCGCCCGTTGAGCTTCTTTACTTCGAATGGCGGCACATCATTGCCCACTTATGGCCCGCAGACGGCCGAACTGGTGGGTAAGCCGGAGCGCAGCCACGGGAGCGACAGTTATTGGGTGAATAACTACTTCTCCAATCCCCAGGTTGTCCAGGTTCCCGCCCCATACACTCTGGGCAACGCTGGACGGACCACGGGTTCCATCCGAACGCCGACTTCATTCACCAGTGACTTGTCAATCGCCAAGCAGTTCTTGCTTTCCAACGTGCATGAGGGAGTGCGCTTGGAGTTGCGCCTCGAAGCCCAAAACGCTCTCAATCATCCGGTCTTCGGTACGCCCGACACCTACGCCGGCGACCCCAATTTCGGGGTGACCAATTATCTGGCTGTGAACCCCCGGCAATGTCAACTGGCTATCAAGATCGTCTTTTGAGAGCCTCTTAATTGGTACCAGACCCGATCGCTAGAGTCGGGGCGGAAACTTGGCGGAACCGGATTGTTGGACTCCGTTTGTGTCAGTCCAATGTGTGCTGAAATGCATAAACACAGCAATCGATGGCTTACCTTCACAAAACCCTTGATTGAAACGTTTCAATGTTCGTATACTGCGGTCGACCTATGATTCAGCCTGAGATTCAGCAGGCAAGCGGAAGATCGTGCGCTGCGATGGTATTGATTCTGGCTTGCTGCGTTCCCTTGATGTGCTCCCTCGTATTTGCCGTTCCACCCGGACAATCCCTGGAACTCTCGCGACCGGTTCGGTCCTGGGAATTTATGTCGGCATTGGGTACTCGCGCCGGCATTTTGGGAAACGAGCAGGGAACATTCGAGGCATGGGTTTATCCCCTTAAAATCCTGACTGATTTTCATCTGCGATTTCATGTCGAGGGCGCGGTCCTGCCGGCGGAAACGCTGGCGCGAACTTTGACTGTCCGCCCTGAGTCTACGACCATTGTTTACGTCGGCGACGCTTTTTCAGTCCGGGAGACTTTGTTTGTCCCCGTGCACAAACCGGGGGCTATCATCGCGTTGGAAGTCGACACCACCAGACCTCTGGAGGTTGAAGCGGTCTTCGATCGCGATTTTCAACTGCAGTGGCCGGCGAGCATCGGCGACACAAGCCAGGAATGGGATCCTGATTTGCACGCCTTCCACTTCGCAGATGAGGCCGGGAAGTTTGGCGCATTGGTCGGTTCGCCGTCCGCCACCAAAACCTCCGAAGAATATTCTAGTAACTATTTCTACTCTCGTCAGAACTCTTTTGTTCTGGGCCCAACCGTGACTGGAACAGACAGGAAGTTCATTGTGATCGCGGCATCGTTTACCGACCGCGCGGCATTGGCGTCCCTTTACGAGCACCTGTCGAAGGACTATGCCGACTTGCTGTCCGAGTCAGCCATCTACTACCGCGATTATCTGGCTCACACCGTAAGTGTTCACCTTCCCGACGCTCAAATCGAAAGCGCGTATGACTGGGCTAGAGTGAGCATGCTGCAAGGCATCGTCGACAACCCATTCTTAGGGAAAGGGCTGCTTGCAGGATTCGACACATCGCAAGGCGAGTACCGTCCGGGCTTCGCCTGGTTTTTTGGACGGGACGCCGAGTGGACTTCCCTGGCGCTCGATGCAGTGGGCGATTTCGCGAATACTCGCAATGCGCTCAAGTTCTTAAGCACGTATCAGCGAGCCGACGGGAAGATCCCTCATGAGGTTTCTCAGAGCGCCAGCTTTGTGGAGTGGTTCAAAACGCCATTCGCATACGCATCTGCGGACGCGACTCCCCTCTTCATTATCGCCGCGGACGATTATGTGACACGGAGTGGAGACCTCGAGTTTGCGCACGAGCAGTGGGACAGTCTCTGGAAAGCCTATGGGTTTCTGCAATCGACCTACGATGCTCAGGGATTCGCGCAAAATGCCGGCGTAGGCCACGGATGGATTGAGGGAGGACCACTGTACCCGGTGCGGACGGAACTCTATCAGGCTTCCCTGGGAGTCGAGGCCCTCAAGGCACTTTCGCACCTCGCTCATCTTTCCGGCAAGGAAGAGGTCGCTCGCGACCTGACCCGAGATTTCGATCGGCAAGAGCCGCTGTTAGACGAGGCATTCTGGTCTCCCGATAAACAGATCTTCGCCTATGCCGAGGATTTAAATGGTAAGCGCGTCGATGTGGCAAGTGTTCTTGCCACGGTCCCGATGTGGTTTCGGCAACTCAACGAAGGGCACGCTCACAAAATGATCGACGTACTCGCCGGCCCCGACCACCAGGCCGATTGGGGCATGCGGATACTCTCCTCCAGCGACTCGAAGTATGACCCGGGCGGATATCACTTCGGAACGGTGTGGCCGTTGTTCACTGGTTGGGCATCGGTTGCGGAGTACCGCTATCATCGTCCCCTTTCTGCTTATTCAAATCTGCGTGCCAACGCGCTGCTCGCGTTAGACGGTTCGCTCGGACATGTCACGGAAACTCTCTCTGGCAAGTACTATCAGACGCTCGCTACTGGATCGCCGCACCAGATTTGGTCAGCGGCTATGGTGGTGAATCCAGTGCTGAGCGGATTGTTGGGTCTTGAAACAGATGCCGCCAGTTGTCACTTGGTTTTCGCGCCCCACGTTCCGGCGAATTGGGCTTCGTTTTCAGTTGAGAATGTACGGCTTTGTGGCGAGACTCTCAGTTTTGATTATCAGCGGACGAGCGACCAAATCCGCCTCCAGGTGCAATCTGCCGGTGCAAAACCCGGTGCAAAACAGTGTTCGGTAGAGTTTTCTCCGGCTGTAAGCGTGCGTGCCAAGGTCAGGCAAGTCCTATTCAATGGCCGCACGCTGCCGTTTCACTTGGAAGCAAACTCGTCGGATCAGCACGTCACCATGGAATTCCCCGCCGCGACGAACAAGAATCTCGTTGAAATCGGCGTGGCGAACAATTTTGAGCTGGGGTGGTCGCCTACTCTCCCCCCCCTGGGGAGCACTAGTCGTGGTCTGCGAGTGGTTTCCGAATCTTGGACGCCGTCGCGGGACACTTTGACATTGCAACTTTCGGGTGTGGCTGGGAAGAGCTACGAGTTCTCGGCTTGGAACACGAATCAGATTGTCTCACTCGATGGCGCTCAACTGGACAGAACCATTGAACCGGCTGCTACGGTCCACGTGCAACTTCCGGCGAGCGCGCCCGGTGGCAGTGCGCAAGCCACTGTCATCTTTCACTTTGCGACGAATTAAGTCTGCGCTGAAGCGCGGGAATGTCGCATTTTTATGTTATGGAGAGCTACGGAAATGATTCGGAATCTTATGCGGGTTATCTTGTTGTTCGCGTGTATCGTCCTCTTACTTTCTTTTGGTCAAGCACAGAAGCGAGCAGTCGAGGCGGAAGGGCACGAGTGGTGGAAGCATGCGGTCTTCTATGAGATCTACCCGCGAAGCTTTGCCGATAGCAACAATGATGGCATCGGAGATCTCAAGGGTATCGACTCCCACCTCGACTATCTGAAGGATCTGGGAGTTGATGCCATTTGGATTACACCCTGCTATCCCTCGCCGCAAGTCGACTTTGGGTATGACGTCTCGGATTACGAAAATATCGATCCGATGTATGGAACGCTCAAGGACTTCCAGCATCTGGCACGAGATGCCAGGAAACACGATATCCGCATCATTATGGACTTTGTACTGAATCACACTTCTCCTCAGCACAAATGGTTTCTTGATTCGGCGTCATCGCGTGCTTCGGCACGTCGCGATTGGTACATTTGGCGTGATGGCAAAGGGCCCGGCGTCCCCCCGAATAATTGGATATCCGGCTTTGGCGGGTCGGCCTGGCAGCTTGATCCCAAGACCGGCCAGTATTACTACCATTTCTTCGCGGTCGGCCAGCCTGATCTCAACTGGCGCAATCCAGCGGTTGAAAAGGCAATGTTTGATGTCACGCGCTTTTGGTACAAGCGCGGCGTTTCCGGCTTTCGACTCGATGCCGTCGACCTCTTGTTTGAGGATCCGAACCTCCACGACAACCCAGTGCTAGAAGGCAAGAACGACTTGGGCGATCCCAACATGGAGAACAAGTACAACGACAAATTGCCCGAAGTTCACACGGAACTGAAGAAGCTACGCAAGGTAGCCGACGAGAACGATGCCGTCTTGATTGGAGAGACCTACACGTCAAATCGCGACGAACTCAAAGAATATTACGGCGACCACAACGATGAAATCCAATTACCGATGGATTTCATGTTCTGCGAGGTCAATAAACTTTCCCCTAGCGACTTCCGCACCCAAATCGCAAACGCCGAGTCCACGGGCGGATGGCCTGTCTACGTGATCGGCAATCACGATATGACGCGTTCTTACAACCGCTACGGTGACGGGCAACACAATGACCAAATCGCGAAGATCATGGCAGGCATGTATCTGACGCTGCGCGGCACACCCGTCATGTATTACGGCGAAGAACTCGGAATGGAGAACAACGACCCAGTGCGCAAGGAGGATGTGAAGGATCCAATTGGTATCGCTGGGTGGCCCGCGGAAAAGGGTCGCGACGGTGAACGCACACCGATGCAGTGGAACGATTCGTCAAATGCCGGGTTCAGCCAGGCCGCTCCCTGGTTACCTGTGCCCGCCAGTTACAAAACCCACAATGTTGAGACTGAACTGAAAGATCCGAATTCCGTTTTGCAGTTTTATAAACGGCTTCTGGTGTTACGGCATCAGGAGTCGGCTTTGTTAGACGGAGACTACGTTGCGCTCAATCAAGATAATCGCGACGTCCTCTCGTACCTTCGCCGCCACGGGAACGAAGCGGTACTGGTGGTGCTCAACATGTCAAATGCAAAGCAGAAGATCGGTCTCGATCTCTCGCCCGAAGGTTTCCCTTCTGCTAAGGCTATGCCCTTGCTGACGACTCTTGCTGCTCCGCCTGCGGGACGACTGGACCAGGTCGCGCTTGACCCGTTTGCCGTTTACATTGCGCGAATTTCGCAGTGAGTTAGATTCGCATGGATAATTTGTACAAGCCGCACCCTTCGTCCCGTGACTCCAGGATGAGTGTGTGCATCCTCAAATGGCTACTGTGCATGTGCCTCTTTGGTAAAACACAGAGGGTGGGCCTTGGAATCCTGTTGGTGTGCGGCTGCGTGTGGGCCCAGTCCGATGGCGACCGCAGCGCACAGATCGCTGGGCTTGTCTCACCTCGTGCTTATATTCAGAAACGCGCATCGAGTTATGACCGCACAGGGGGCAACGATGACTTCGTGAGGATCGCTCCCGGCGAGACGATCAGTTTGCTAGATGCGACGGGCCCGGGAACCATTACGCACATCTGGATCACGATTGCGTCGTCAGAGAGATATCACCTAAAGAAACTTGTTCTGCGCATGTTCTGGGACGACGAAACGTTGCCGAGCGTGGAAGCGCCAGTCGGCGATTTGTTCGGCCTGGGACTAGGAGACTATTTCCAATTTGACTCGGTTCCATTGTCCGTCGCCCCCGATAAAGCCCTGAATTGTTTTTTCCCGATGCCTTTCCGGAAGCGGGCGCGAATCACCGTTACGAACCAGGGGAGCGAAACCGTCGACGCGTTTTATTTCAATATCGACTACCAGGCATTGAGCAAAGACCTTGCCTCCGACACCATGTATTTTCATGCCCAGTATCGTCAGGCGATGCCGGCCAAAGGGTGGACCAGCGATTGGGAATCAAATGACACGCCCACTGTGTCCGCCAGGAAGAATCTCGACGGAGAGGGTAATTACGTATGGCTTGAAGCGACCGGGCAAGGGCACTTCGTGGGTGTGACCATGTCCGTTCTCCAGAATCAGGACGGTTGGTGGGGCGAAGGCGACGACATGTTCTTTATTGACGGCGAAAAGCATCCGTCTATCAATGGCACGGGCTCTGAGGATTACTTCCTGGGCGCGTGGGATTTTGGGGACCATCCTTTTTCATACGCCCTATATGGGGCTCCAGTCAAAGGTTCGGAATTTGCGGGCAGCCGTTCGTCCGTATATCGTTTTCATCTGGACTCGCCGATTCCATTTACGAAGAGCCTGAAGGCAACGATTGAGCACGGCCACGCCAATCATCGCTCCGATAATTTCTTTTCGGTCGCCTATTGGTACCAGAAAGAACCTCACGCGCCATTTCCCGCACTGCCTGCAGTTGAAGATCGCATTCCTCGCCTTTATGCCGTCGGAGGTCCCGGGAATGTTGCAAAGTGATATGCGTATGAGTCGCACACGAATCCTTTCAATTTCGCTGACCGTCAGTTTCTGCCTCGTCACGTTGGCGGCCGATGCGCAGCCAAATCTCGCTACGACGACCCGTCCGATCGTAGTCGGATACTTTCGAGGGGACAGCATGCGTCGGCAGTTCTTTGTCAAGGACTTGATCTCACGAGGTGCAGTTCCAATCCTTGATCAAATCAATTATTCGCAGGCGAACATTGCCAATAATCAATGTATCGTAGCGGACCCGGTCTCGGATCTGACCTATTCGTTCACTCCCGACAACAGCGTGGATGGCACTGCGGATACGCTCGGCATGCCGCTCAGAGGAAACTTCCATCAACTACAGGAACTGAAACGGCTTTATCCACGTATCAAGGTGCTGATTTCCATAGAAGGCAACGCGGATGCGTTCGTCCAAGCCGCGCAACCCCAAAATCGCAATGCTTTCGTCGCCTCCTGCATTCAACAATTCATTCAAGGCAGGATTGCCGATGGAGTCGAAGCGCCGAGTTTGTTCGACGGCATCGATGTTGATTGGGAATATCCAATGGAGGCCGACAAACTCAATTTCCTTGCGCTGTTAGCTGAGTTTCGCAGCCAACTTGATGCCGTGGGACCGAATTACTTGCTGAGCGTCGCCATGGGCACCGGTCGCAACACTTATCAGCATCTTGATATGGCCTCAGTTGCACGATATGCGGACCAGGTCGCGATGATGAACTACGATTACGCGGGCCCCTGGAGCAAGAGAACCGGCCTGGTGGCCCCTCTCTATCACGCGCCGGGAGACCCGGAAAACGACGGGAGTGTCGATTCAACGATTTGGCGGTACAGAGCGGCTGGAGTACCACTCTCTCGAATGCTAATGGGCCTCCCATTCTATGCTTACTCGTGGAAGCAAGTTGCGCAAGCAAACCATGGACTCTTCCAACTCGGCGAACCGGAACGCAACGATGTCCTCTATAACGACATTGTTTCGATTCAAAGCAAGTTCACGGTGTATCGTGATCCAGCATCGATGGCTCCGTGGCTGTTCGATGGCACAACGTTTTGGACTTATGACGATGAGTTGTCCGTCGGTACCAAGGTTAGGTATGCAAGAGAGCGCGGCTTGCAGGGAGTAATGATCTGGGAGTTAAGTGGCGACACCGCGGACGGGAAGCTGCTAAAGACAATCTCGGCACAACTCGGCCGACATGAAATGGGAACTGACAACCACGCGGCCAGGTAGATTCACCGGCGGGCGATCGCGTGGAACCGGGCTCTTCAGCAGCACGAACAAATAGACGGCATAAGGAAACTTTAGAATCATTTTATCGACGCGCTCGCTGGCGATCCGCACCTGAATCTTCCGTCTATAGATGCTGAAACCCTTTCCTCGCTTGCCGAGCAGAAACGCCCATCCCATATGAGCGGAAGTCTCCGCCCCGCTCTCGCTTTAGCGGTTTTACGAGACGTTCAGCCAGATCTCGTGATCTTTGATGAATTACAGAAGTTCTCTGGGATTCCAAGGGAATCACGCTGAAACAGCCTCAGCGATCACCCAAAACCGGCCAGTGATTATCACCTGAAAACCGGCCAACGAGAATAGCGTCCGGGACGTTGAATCCCGCGGAGGCTTGTAGGCTCCGTGGGCATGGCCAATGTCTTGAAC